>Ga0187875_10000198_pt1 | contig 55081 bp, 48 predicted proteins | sample June2016WEW_17_1_2_FD_132978 | JGI IMG/M metagenome (GOLD analysis project Ga0187875, IMG submission 132978) | Peatland microbial communities from SPRUCE experiment site at the Marcell Experimental Forest, Minnesota, USA - June2016WEW_17_10 | ecosystem: Environmental > Terrestrial > Soil >...
CCGCGCGACCGGCGTCTCCCCCCACGCCGGTCGCCTCCATCGCCCCGGCCTGGGCCGAATCGGATGTGCAGGAACCCCAGAGTGCTAACTTATGACTGGACCAAAAACGGGGAGCAGGTCACCCCCACCGAAACATGGCGTTCCCGCTGCGCATGCGTTTGAGGCGTGGCATGTCAAGTTCGTCCTCGTGGATCTGGGCGGCGAAGAATGGCTCTCCCTTCAAATACCAACACACGTCCGCACCCTCTTGTTCGGATTGCGCTTCACATCCGCAGGCAATGGCTGCCTCGCTCAACCCACGCAGGACTTTTTTCTTGACGTCGAAAAAATCGTCGCCATCACGGCTCTTGACCTGTTGCCTTATGAAGTTGTGGATCAGAAAATACACCCCCTTTGGTAGATAGCTTTTCTTCTGAATTTTCCATCTCTCTCGCTTTCCGAAGTGCCCGTCCTTCTTTCCGAGCCGGCTAACGTACAGACGATCGTTCTCCAGCCGAAGCTTCAGTTGCCGCATTGTTTCCGACATGGCTTATTCCTCCGCGATTTTTGGCGGGGCTTGGAGAGTGGCAGAACCGCGGAGACGGAAAACTGCCGGGCTCCCCAAGCGCCGCAAACCTACATAGGTATTTACTTCGCAGCTCGGATGACCGCGATGGTTCTCGCGACGCCGACCGAAATCGGTCGAAATCGCCGAAAATTTTTGTTTTTCCCGTCGGGAAGTCTTTTTCCTCAAAGATCGAAGATCTTCGTGCAGATCGCGGAGCGATCTTCCTTTATACTCTATATAAAGGATAAACTATAGAGATATAGAGCTATATAAACATATAGATATATAGAGTTATAGAGGCAATTTCGATTATGCGGCCTCTATATAGGCAAAATCTGCTTCGTTGACAGTGTGCTCCTTCCATGGAACGAAATTCGCTGACGACGCCTCTATAGGGGCAAAATGTGCTCCACTGCGACGGTGTGCCTCTATATAGGCATTCCTCCGTTGCCCGAGGGCGCTTATTTGAGGGCCTGTTTACCCGAGGGCGCTTAAAACGTGCGTCTACGGGCTCGCCACGACGTTTAAACATAGCCCTCAAAGCCGCCCAAACCGGGTTTTTGGTGACTGGTACGGCCCAAGAACGGCTGTACCCCCGCATCACGGCATTCTGCCGGTTCAGTGCGTTTGCGTGAACCTTGTTGCGTCTGCAATTCCGCAATCTGTTCGCCGCGACTCGAAATGCAATTAACCCGAAGCCGCACTCGCAGAACTCATCGGCACTTGTCCATGCGCTCGCGAGCGTAGAGCACCGCTGTCAATCGTGTGCCGCCGACTGTGAGTGGTAAATTTCCGTGCATGTGATGAACGTTCATGAGCAGGCAGTCTGTTGGCCGCACAAGGAATGCGACACGTTCCCTTGGCATCACTAAAATTCCGCTATTGTCTTCACCGAGTTCAAGAACAACAAGATTGCCCATGCCGCCGCGAAAATCACCGTCATCGGTGTGATACGCACATCGCACGTTCAGATTCACCGTCACCGTGCTGAACATGGAATCGTTGTATTTGAATTCCTGTGGTACCCGCCTCATAAACTCCCGCTGACGCTGCCAGGGAGCGGGGAGTTCGTGTCTGTTGACGTATTCCACTTCCTTGACTAAGGGCTGCGAAATGTCAAAGATGTCGGGGCGTGCAAGCGACCAAGCGGTTGGACGGCAAAGTGGTTGGCGTGGCGTCTTGTCAAAATAACCGAGAATGTCTGAATACGGGCCGGTCAACCCTAAGCGAGCGTTTCGTTCGCGTAGCCGTTCCAGGATGGAGGACGGTACGGCTATGCTGGAGCTGAGGCTCCCATCTGATGCGCGCTCGCGATACATCATCGAGCCCTTGTAGATCACGCTGCCGCGATTCGATAGGTCGCCGTGCACGATGCGCAATAAGTTGGCCGAATCCGTGATCATCTTTTTGCCAAGTCCGTTTGTGACCAACCGAGCGACGACGCCCTCCGTTGACACGTTGACGATTGCGTCTTCTTCAATCAGATATTCGTAATCGGCGCGGTTTGGCATTAACCCGCGCATGGCTTCGACCTCCGCATCGCTGCGGCATGAACGTCGGCTGATATTTAGGCGGTACACGAGTCACCTGCTCTTCCTGTCGCGATGATTTTTTTTCCCGTGACGCCGATGGCCAGTCTCTTGTTCCGTCGCGTCCTCGGGCGCGTCCGGGTCTAACCCAACGAACTCATACGCTGCTCGCCGCCAGAATTCTTTAGCGTTTGGCTTCTTATATTTCTTGTGACATAGGGCTAGGACGTCCGGCGGTAATTTGATACGGATGGACCACAACGTCGTGTGGTGGCCTGGCCGTCTTTCGTGGCGCTTCGCAGTCTCCCGCGTGACTAGCTCCTCGCGCTCGTTGGCATCGGAATCTGGCGTGCGTTCGTTTACTTGCCGGTCAGGATCAGCCACATCAATTGCCCGGTAACCGGTCAATTGAGGCTGAGCTTCCGCGACTTCGTTTTTATACCGTCGGATGAGGTCATCGGCGGTGCTGCGCGGAAAATCGTAGTAATCAAGAAAGGCCTGCCATTCGCCAAACCGGCAGAGGCTTTTAAAGATGGCGAGGCGTCTTCCTTCTTCGAATCGCCGTTTCCGCCCGCGCAACCAATATCTGTACCAACTCGCCTCAGCCTTGGTCCGTGTCACCAAATCCCGCGTACGAAGCTGTCGCTTCCTCTCGCCAAACGTGACCGTAATATTTTCACCGTCAATCGCGGTGACTGTCCCGTAGCCAAACGCCGTATGGAAAACGGGCGCGCCGAGCTCTAAGTCCGGCAGCCGTGGATAGTGGCGGAAGGGTTTGATTTTTTTGGGGTGACGATAGATTCGTTCGTAACGACGCGCACGATGATCGCTGACCGGCCTGTGCCTGTCTGCGATGAGCTCCGACCAGTGAGGCCGGCCGTCACTGCCGGGTTCGCGTTTGTAGAGTCGGCCGTGGTGGACGAGGGACGCAATTCCGCCTTCGCGTATCTGTATTGCTAAGTCGCTCACGGCGCGACCTCGCCTCGCCCTTGTGTTGTGCTTGGCGGATTTGTGTGCTGGCCAGTCAGCGCCGCGCGCGTACCTTCCGTGACGATTCGCTCGAATTCCGCCCTTGGGATTCTGACGAGCCGCCCGATTTTTACTACGGTGACTCGACGCGCGAATATCAGGATGGCGGCGAAGCGGACCGCGTTAGAGGGCATCACAAGAACTGCCCAAGCTTCCGATTCTCAAACGGCTGTGCACCAAACCGTGCACCAACCCTTGAATGGATTTCCCCACGATACCGCTAACTGACTGAAAACAAATGGTGGGCCCTGGTTGACGATCTTAGAACCCTTCCGTTGGGTCAGATCGTCGCAGGGATTCCGCACATGCCGGCTTGTTCTGTTTGACGATTTAGCAGGAGTTTGTATTACCCATCAGCGTGGCCCTGCTGTGATTGCTGAATTGGCGGCAGCGGTCAAAGCTTTCAGCTGGTCCCGCTCGGCCATAGTGGACGATAGCTTCAGCTGTATCTGATACAGAACTCCATTCTGTTGCCACCACAGGTTTGCTGGCGCGCACGACCCGCCGCAGCTGACGGCTCTGAAAAAACCGATGAGTCCTTGAGCCAGTGCGGTCCGCTGAACGTTCCCCAAATCCTCAGGAGCGTAGTTCGGCTTAGATTGAGCCGTGAAGCTCGCCGCGAAACCAGCATCGCCTATTCCTAATTCGTAATAAAGCGAAATCCCGTAGGTATCTTCCGTCACGCTTTCGACGACAGTATCCTTCGCTTTACCAATAGGATCAGGCAGCGTGCTCGGAAGGAGAATGGGAACGCGCGTCTTCGCCTTGACTGCGCCTACAGAAGAAGCGAATCCCTCCGGCAATGACTGCGATGCTCCACCAACCCGCTGCGAGAGATCTTGCAATGCCGTTATTTGGATTCGCGTTAGCTTGGCGCGAAGCAAGTCAACTTCCATCGGATACTCCGAACCGTATTCGGCTTGCTTATTCTCTGCAGGATACATTGCGTCGACGTAGGCATCTCGATATGTGATCCACGCTCTCTCTGCGACTTTAGTCTTTGTGGCGGCGGTCGTGTCCGTGGTCCTTTGGAGTAGCGTGCGGTACACCTCGTTGAGCTGCTTGTCGGTACGCGTAGCTTCATCACTCGCGCAGACATTCATCGCCGCTTGAGTGTTAGCTCCATCGCTGCAGGCGCGATACTCCGCAGATTGCTGCGCGCAGACTGAACCGGAGACAACAACCATCAGCAGTGTGGTGCCGAGGTACTTCACGGTGACTCCTTTTCTCATAGGCGGGCCTCCCAGCGTCGTGTCGAGAACGAAATTAGTCTACTAAGTGCTCGCCCGCAAGTGCCTGATTCCTGCGATATAACTAGCTACCACTCTCATTGTGCTTCAGCGTGGCAGAACACTGAAATACAGGCAGTGTTCTGGTTAAAATAGGCGCTTCGCGTGCTGCGATGCACCGGAAAGTCCCTTTTGTGCGCCGCTCACGGACGACTGGATTTTGGTACGCCGGTGGTCCAGCATAGTTGACGATCTTAGAACTTATAGCTGCCGGTATAAAGGCTGTGGCCCCAAACGGCACCTAGCAGGCTTATAATAATCGGAGATCGCCCGAGAGGCTGCCATGACGATTGAACAACAGGTTGTCGAAAAACTCCGCGATTTGCCTCCTGAGAAGCAGAAGGAAGTCTTGGACTTTGTGGACTTCCTGAAAGAGAAGAACGACGGCCCGAAGAAGCCGCTCCGCAGCCTGCGCGGGCTGTGGGCAGACTTGAATATTCACATCACGGAGGAAGACATCGCTCAGGCTCGCCGCGAAATGTGGGGCAACTTCCCACGAGACTTCTCCTGATGCCTGCGGTCCTCGACACGCATGCGGCCATCTGGTACCTGCTCGACACTAAGAACCTCTCTGAGACGGTTTTTTCGCTGATTGATGGCGCAGCGGCCAGTGGTGTGCCAACGTACATTTCCGCTGTCTCGCTCGTTGAAGTTGTGTATCTGGTCGAACGCGGGCGCATCGCCGCAGACGCCTTCGAGAGGTTTGTCCGCGTCATGGGACAAGACAATCCCGCCTTCGAAGTTTTCCCGCTCGATTACAACGTTGCTAGCGCTTTGAGGTCTATTCCCCGCGACGTTGTTCCTGACATGCCCGACCGCATCATCGCAGCAACTGCCCTCCATCTTGGCCTCCCGCTCGTAACCCGCGACCGTCGCCTCCAAGCCGCTGGAATCCAAACAATCTGGTAAGACAACTGCGGTCAGGGTGAAAAACCGATCTGAACTCGGTTTTCCTCACGGATTTCCTTGCGGTTTTCCACACGTAATTCTTTAACCCTTCACCGAACAGAACTTTACGAGTTTGGGTGCACGAAATAGGTACGCGGGCGAGGACGGCAAAAGGGCGGGAGCGACCCCCTCTTTTCGCCCGGCCTGCGGCCCGAAAAGCGACAGGGGGTCGCTCCCGCCCTTTTTAGTTTCGTAATGCTCTTTGTAGTCGCCTGCGTTGGATTGGCGTTGTTTCCAGCAAATAGAAAGCAGTATTCAACGGCACAATTCATCAATCCCCGAAAATTATTCTTCACGGCAGGCGGGCATTTTTTCTTTGCGGGGTTTTACCTACTTCTTGCCCATTAGTATAAGTAGAGGGGTACTCCGCAGAACCATCCCTTCGCTATTCCCCGCAATTCCTCACGGGAAGCCCTCCGTCCAGAGCGTCCGCCATGCCATCCCCTAACGAAATACTCGAAGTGTCCCATATCTTACTAGCGCAAGAGATCACAGGCAGTGAGGCCCTCGAACTTGATAGTTTGCTCGCCCTGCGAATGATGTTTCTTCTGCTCGACCGTTGGGACAGAGAAGCACAGTGCATGACACCGGTTGACAGCAAAACGAAACCGGCGCAAGGTGAGCGACACGCGCTCGGCCGCGATGCGTGCCGACAGAGGACCAAATGAGACAAGCAATCTTATACGCGAGAGTATCCAGCAAAGATCAGGAGCGGGAAGGCTATTCAATCCCCGCACAACTCAAATTTCTCCGCGAGTATGCGCAGCACCACGAGCTGAGCGTCTTGCGTGAGTTTGTCGACGTGGAAACCGCCAAGATATCGGGGCGGAAACGTTTCGGCGAAATGGTCCGGTTCCTGCGCGATCACAAGACCTGCCGCATTGTCTTGGTGGAAAAGACCGACCGCCTCTACCGTAACTTCCGCGATTGCGTCACGCTCGAAGACCTCGACATTGAAATCCACCTGCCAAAAGAAGGCCAGGTCATCAGCAAGGATTCCAAATCACAGGCCAAACTTGTTCATGGCATTCAGCTTGTAATCGCGCGGAACTATATCGAGAACCTGCGCGACGAAGTACGGAAAGGAATGCGCGAGAAAGCCGCGCAAGGTATCTATCCCAGCCGCCCACCGCTCGGCTATCGCAACAACAAATTGTTGCGAACCATCGAAGTTGATCCTGACAGCGCACCTATCGCACATCGGATGTTCGCCCTGTACGCGACAGGTTCCTACTCGCTCGCGGGCTTGCGCGAATTGTTCAAGACCGAATACGGCAAGGTCTTCTCGAAGTGGCACTTGGAAAAGCTGATTAAAAACCCCTTCTATATCGGGACCTATGAATGGGAAGGCAAGAATTACCAGGGCACACATACCCCCCTGATGAGCCCCGAATTATTCTCGCGTGCCAATGAAGTACTTAGCGGGAAGGCCCGGCCTCGAAAGCAGAGGCATGATTTCGCATTCTCCGGGCTGCTCCGCTGCGCCTACGACAACTGCGCCGTGACCGCCGAATTCAAGAAGCAGAGGTACACCTATTACCGCTGCACAGGCTATCGAGGCAAATGCGATCTGCCCTACTTCCGCGAGGAAGAGATGGGCAAACGACTCGGCCAGGTGCTGCAATCGATCCATATCCCGGATGACATCCTGGCGCAGCTCGAAGAGTCTTTGCTCAACGATAAAGGCCGCGAAGAAACGCTTAGGGGGCAGCAAGCCGAACGATTCCGCCAACGGTTAGCCCAACTCCGCAAGCGCCTCGATCAGGCTTACGTGGACCGCCTAGACGGGAAAATCACCGAGCAGTTTTGGGAAGCCAAGTCCGCGGAGTGGCAGCAGGAAGAGCAAACGATTCTGTCCTCGCTGCGCGAGCTTGAACATGCGGGGAATCCGGAGCGCGCTCTCGACCGCGTTCGCATTTTAGAACTCGCAAATAAGGCGCATTCTCTGTACGTTACGCAGACTCCGGCAGAAAAAGCGAAATTGCTGAGAATGGTGCTATCGAACTGCGCTGTGGACGCGGTAAGTGTTTATCCCACCTACAGAAAGCCCTTCGACATGATCTTCGAACGGGCTAAAACGAAGGAATGGTGGGCCTGGGTAGACTCGAACTACCGACCTCACCCTTATCAGGGGTGCGCTCTAACCACCTGAGCTACAGGCCCATCGACGTGCAAATTGCGCGTGCCAGCGATTTTAACATTAGCGCGGCGCGCGTGCCTAGCGCGGCGCTTCGATCGTGTGCATAAATTCCACGATTTTCGGCGCCGCGATACTCTGGTAATCCATCGACAACAAGCCGAAGTGTTCCAGCGTGTCGTATCTCCGGCCGGTGCCGCTCGATTGCGTGCCGTTCAGCGGCCAATAGCTCCAGTTCAGATTGTTTTCCTTCAGATACTGCAAGAACCAGCGCATCCAAGTGCTTTGCTCGCCGCAATCGAGCGTTTGGCACCCGCCGAATTCTCCCACCCACAGAGGCACACCGGATTCCGGGTGGAGCAATGGGCCGAGGCGCTTATCGTAGAGCTGCTTGAGTTCATCGTAGCTTTTCATCGCGTGCTGCCCCGAAGCATAAAAATGCGGCGAATAGACCAGCCGATCCGCGATCTTCAGCACGATGGGATGATCGAAAACGCCGCTGAAATCCGTGGAATAGTGCGGGCCTTCTACCATGATCAGCAGTTTCGGATTTGCGGCGAGCACCGCGTTGCCACCGCGTTCGGCCGCAGCGTACCAATCAAGGGCCGGATCGGAGCCGCCCCATTGCGCTCCGGCGCGCGGCTCGTTGCGTAGGTCCGCGCCAACCACCCACGGCTGCTTCGCATAGCGGCGAACGATCATCTGCCAATCGGCGAGCCATGCCGCTTCGGAATAATCGGCGTTGTACCACAGACCGTTGCCGTCGTGTTCCGAGCAGCACCAATCGGCGTTGCTCATGTGATTATCGAGAATCACCATGATGTGCGCACGCGCCAGCGCCGCTATCACCGCGTCCATGATCTCCATGGCATGTTTGCCGCGAAACTCCGGATTGGCCTTCACGGCGTAGTCGGCGACGACCGGATCGTGCTCCAGCGTTTCGTTGGCCCACGGCAGCCGCACGGAATTCACGCCGATGTCCTGGATTTCTTTGATGATCGTGCCGAGCGGCGCGTGATCCAGTCCGCCCACGACATATTCCTTTTCGTCGAAACCGTACCAGTTCACTGACGTGAGGCGCACGGCGCGGCCCGCGGCATCCACGATTTCGTCGCCCCTTGTGTGCAGCGGCGGACGAATTCGCTGCTGTGCGAACGTGGTGCGCGGCAGACAGAAAATTATCGAGAGGAAAACGATCGGTGCCACAAAACTACGGCGCTTCATGGCGCCCCCTTAGTGCAGCGCGGCGGCAATCGCTTTTTCCGCCAACGGCTGCATGATCGCATAACCCGCGGCGTTCGGATGCAAGCCGTCCACGGTCAAATCCTGCCGCAGCATTTGATGATCGTCGAGCATCGCCGAGTAGTAGTCCAGATACACGATGTCGTGCGCTTTCGCGTAGTCCTTTATCCACGCATTGAGCGCGACGATCTCTTCCGGCGGACGCCGCACTGTCTGCGGACGGAGCGCATCCGTCACCGGCAGAAGCGACGCCAAAACGACGCGAATCCCATTCGCTCGCGCGAGTTCTGCCATTGACGTCAAATAGCCCTCGATCTCCTCAAGCGTCTCCGGCCCCGTATTGCTGGAGATATCGTTTGTGCCCGCCAAAATCACCACCACTTTCGGATGCAGTGCGATCACGTCAGCCCGGAAGCGGACCAGCATCTGCGGTGTGGTTTGCCCGCTGATGCCGCGATCGACGTGGGGTTTGCTGGGGAAAAAAGTTTCTGGCGATCGCACCACCCAGAAATCGGTGATCGAGTCTCCCATAAAGACCACGCGCGTCTCCCCCGGCGCCGGTGGCGCAAGCTGCGCGTTGGCATCTCGATAGCGCCCCAGATTCGCCCAGTCCTGCAAGGTTTTTTGAGCGTTGATCGACAGCAGCGGGAGCGGGTGCAGCCCCGGGCGCTTGCGGATTCATCGGCGCAGCGGGAGGAGCGGGCGCCGCGGGTGGCATTGGCGCAGCTGCAGGCACCGTCGGCGGTGGCGTTGGCGCAGGGGCCTGTGCGCGAATCGCGCCGCACGCCGCAAACATCGATGCCATGATGGCAATCGCAATATAGATTTTGAGTCTCACCGGTTTCTCCCGTGAAACGCAGCGCCTTTCAAGTTCGGCCGAGCGGCGCGTTTCGCCGCGCCGCAACTCTAGAGCAAGGCAATCAAATCAACTTCAACGCGGGCGTCGCGCGGCAATCGCGCCACTTGCACCGTCGAGCGCGCCGGCAGCGGCGTCGCGAAATAGCGCGCATACACTTCATTCATCTTCGCGAAATCGTTCATGTCCGCCAGGAAAACTGTGGTTTTCACGACGCGCTGAAGCGAGGAACCGGCCGCTTCGACCACGGCTTTCAGATTTTCCAGCACGCGTTCGGTCTCCATCGCCACGTCACCCTCCACGAGTTGCTGCGTGCGCGGATCCAGTGCGATTTGGCCGGAAAGAAAAATAAAGCCATTGACCCTGATGGCCTGTGAATACGGGCCGACGGCTTTCGGTGCGTGCTCGGTTGCGACGGAATCGATCACGATGATCTCCTTTGCTTGGTAATGTCTATAGCCGGCGGCATGCGTTTGATTGTGCGGAGCGGCCGCATCACGTTCCCGGCGGCGCAATCGTTGCCGCGCCGCCCTGGTGCGCTGCCAGAAATCCCGCCGGAATTCCCGGCTGATTCAGCCACACGCGGAAAAATTCCGCATAGCTCTGGTGCGTTTCGGCCTCGACCGCGGAGCGCAATTCCGCGGCGCCGACTTCCTTATTCGCCATGTCGTGAAAAATGCGATGCATCACGCGGCGCAAAGGGTCGGCTCCGGCGCGCTCTTCAAGCGCCACAAAAAATAGTGCAGCTTTGTAGCCGCTGGCAACGCGCTGCTCGTGTGGATATCCCGTCGTCGGCTCAAGTAACGCACGATCCGACGCGCGCTGCCGCGCTGCTTCGTATTTCCGCACCAACTCCGCGACGGCCAAATTGCGCGCCGCATCGCCGCCGCGCGCGCGCGCCGCCAGCGTCACGGAATACAAACCCGCTCCGCGCCCCATCAAAATCTGTGCATCGGAATCGGGTCGCACGATCCATCCGAACCACGAGCGCGCCAACTCGTATTCGGCCAGTTCGAGCACGGGCTCGCTTGAAAGTCCCGCCGCGAAGGCGTGCGCATCTAGCAAGACTCCCCCTGGAAACGATGCTCCGCCCGGATCGTCGTTCGCGCCGAACTCCGGCGGAATGGCTTCAGAGGTCTCCACTACGCGAAGCGTGTCCGCCCCGCTCGGGCCGTGGCCGAAGAAACGCTCGTAGGCGTCGCGCGCTGTGGCCAGCCGCGTCGCCAGCACCTTCGCGGCGTCCACATCGAGCGGCGCGAGCGTCCAGAAAGAAACATTGGGCCCCGGCACGCCGATTTCCTTTTCCTGATAGCGGCCGGCAACGGCAAATGGAAATGGATCTCCGCGGTCAATGCGAAACAGTCGATCGGCCTCCTGCTTCGGATGCCGCTCGCCGGTCTGCGTTCCGGACGCCGCTACAAGATAGTCCGCTGGAGCCAGAACGCGCAGAACCACGCGGCGCGCATCCGGACCTCCCTTTGAAAACACGCCGGGCGGCGCATGCCACAAAGGGAAAGCGGAATGGTCGGCCACGTGGAAACTTTCCGCGGCGACTCCCATTGTGCCGCGCCCGCCGGCAGCCGGCGCGAGATCGTACTCCAGTACGACACTGTGCATGCGATTCGGCACGCCGTCCGGCCACGCGGGATCGAACGGAACGCGATACAGCTGCACCTCGCCGCCGGGAATCAAATGCGGCTCAGCATCCTCGCCATCCACGGTGGCGCGCAGATTTGCGAGTCCGTACGTCGCGCCGGCAGGCATTTCGACAATCAGCGAATCGAGCGGACGATTGCCGACGTTCGCAAAACGATCGCTTACAAGCACATGCAGCACCGGCGGATCCGACGGCTGCGCGCGCAGCTGAATTTCGCGTGCGTCCAATCGAAATCCCGCGCCGAGTGGCACAGCGCAACCCGAAATTCCCGTCAGAGCGGGCATCGCGAAGACAAGCCAAAGGAAGCGGCGCGCGCGATTCAAAGTGCTGCGATTGTAGCGAGCATCACGAGGAGGGTCAAAGGTGTCGCCGCTGCGCAGTAGGTGCGAGCGGATTGCAGAATCTTCTGCCGCGATCGTTTCAGCAGGTTGTTAGTGCCGGCGATGTCCAGCCCTTACGAAGCCGTGGGCAGACGAGCGATCTTTGTAATCCAAGATCTGCTGAGCCTGGGCGTCGGTGGTGCCTTTATCGAGCAAGCCTGTTACCTGCGATTTCGAGTAGCCGGCATCGAGAAGCTTGGCGAGCATCTCGCCGGAAAGCGATGGCTCGCCGGCGGCGCGGCGATGTGCCACGTCAAGGATCATCGCGTCTGGAATTCTTGCCAGATGCATCGCGAGAACTTGCCCGGACCAAACTCCGAGTTGGCCGATGCGCGCGAGCTGCATCGCGACATCGGGACTTTCACCGGCGCCGAGCAATTCGGCGATGGCATCGCCGTCGGAAAACGGTTGGCCAGTTTGCCGCGCAATTTGGATCAGCTCGAGACAGGCCGATTCGGGAAGCCCAGCTTGGCGCAGCTCGACCAATTGCAAAACTTCGTACTGCGAAGGATTGAGCGGACGCAATTGATCGGCGTTCGTGAACGACATTGATGCCGAATCGATGGGCGCTGGTTCGGCGGGCTTGGCGCGTTTGCAACCGGCGAAGGTTACGGCGGCGGCGAGCGCAAGAGCAAAGATTGCGGCGCGGCGCCGGACGCAGCGGCCCGCCTTCGCTGAAAACCAGCTACGGCGCGGCGCGAACGCTTGGCCGCGTTCGCGTGAGAGGTCGGGAGCCATGCGTTCATTCTAGCTGTGCGCAGCGCGCCGGCGTGGCCGCAGCAGCAGGTGTGACGCGATGGTCATCAGCGGCGTCCAACGCCAGCTGCGATTTGGCGGCCCGTCTTCGCTAAAAAACAGCTACGGCGCGGCGCGAACGCTTGGTCGCGTTCGCGCGCGATCAAACTTTGTAGACGCGCTCGACGTCGTAGACGCCGGAAATTTTCTTAATCTCGGCGAGGATGCCTTCGAGCTGCTTCTGATCCACAATTTCGAGCGTAGCTTCAACGCGCGCGTTCAATTGATCGGGGCGGCTTTCAAGGGCGCGGATGTTGGAGCCGGCGCCGCTGATCACGTTGGTGATGTCGGCAAGCAAGCCGGCGCGATCGAGCGCACGGACCAAGATGGTGACCGGGAATTGCGTTTGCTCTTCGCCGGCCCATTGAACGGCGATGCGGCGCTCGGATTGATAAAGCAGATTCTGCACGTTTGGACAGCGCGTAGAATGCACTGCGACGCCGCGGCCGCGCGTGACGTAGCCGATGATTTCATCGCCGGGAATCGGGCTGCAGCATTTCGCGCGAAAGACCATCAGATCGTCTTGCCCGCGCACCAGAACAACGGGTTCTTGGCCTTCAGCGGGGCGCTTCGGTCCGGCGGGCGCTGGTTTTTCGCCGGGGTGGCCCGGCAACTCGGATTCCGTGACGTTTGCGCCGGCCGCCTTGGCAAGAATCTGGCGCGCGGAATATTTTCCGTAGCCCAATCCGGCGAGAAGATCCTCAAGCTTGGCGCATCCGTGCTCGGAGGCGACGCGCAGCAAATCTTCATCCGGAATTTTCTTCAGGCTCACGCCGAGGTGGCGCGCTTCGCGCTCGAGCAATCGCCGGCCAACTTCGGTGGCTTGATGCCGCTCGTTCAGATTGATCCATTGGCGAATTTTGCTGCGGGCGCGGGAGGTGCGTACGAAATTCAGCCAGTCGCGGCTGGGTGCGTGGCCCTTCTGCGTCATCACCTCGACGACGTCTCCATTGGCAAGCCGATGGCGCAGGGGAACGATTTGCCCGTTCACTTTCGCGCCGACGCACGTGTGGCCAACCTCGGTGTGCACGGCGTAGGCGAAATCGACCGGCGTGGCTCCGCGCGGGAGAGGGAGCACGCGGCCTTTGGGCGTGAACGTGTAGACCTCTTCGGGGTAAAGATCGACCTTGAGCGTCGAAAGAAATTCCGAGGGCTCCTGCATTTCGCGCGCCCACTCGACCAATTGCCGCATCCAGACGATGCGTTGATCGTCGGCTTCGGAGATTTGGCGGCCGTCTTTATATTTCCAGTGCGCGGCGACGCCCTGCTCGGCGATGCGGTGCATCTCCTGCGTGCGGATTTGAACCTCGAAGGCTTGCCCCGCGTGGACCACCGTGGTGTGCAACGATTGATACAGGTTCGGCCGCGGCATCGCGATGTAGTCTTTGAAGCGCCCCGGCACGGGGCGCCACATTTGATGGATCACACCGAGCGCGGCGTAGCAATTGCGCACGGTGTCCGTGATGACGCGCACGGCCAGCAAATCGTAAATTTGATCCAGCGGGCGCTGCTGGCGCTGGGCTTTCTGGCGAATGGAATAAAGGCGCTTGATGCGGCCTTCGACTTCGGCAGGAATGCCGGCTTCGACCAAGCGCTTGCGAATGGCGTCCTGCGTATCGACAAGAAAGCGCTCGAACGCTTTGCTGCGGGCTTCCAGCGTTTTTTTCAGCTCGAGGAACGCCGCGGGCTCGAGATAGCTGAATGAGAGTTCCTCAAGTTCGGCGCGCATCAAGCCCATGCCAAGCCGGTTGGCGATGGGCGCGTAAACATCTAAAGTTTCGCGCGCGATATATTCCTGGCGCTCCGGCGCAAGGTAACTGAGCGTGCGCATGTTGTGCAGGCGATCTGCCATTTTGACGACAACCACGCGAATGTCGTTGACCATGGCCAGCAACATCTTGCGCAGATTTTCGGCTTGGCGCGCCTCGGGAGCGATTTGCCCGAGGCGACCGATCTTGGTGACGCCCTCGACCAGGCGCGCGGTGTCCTCGCCAAAGCGCTCGGAGATTTCGGTGATGGGGACGCGCGTGTCCTCGACGACGTCGTGCAGCAGCGCGGCGCAGAGCGTTGTGGTGTCCAACTTCATGTCCGCGAGGATGTGCGCGACTTCGAGCGGATGCGAAAGGTACGGCTCGCCGGATTTGCGGACTTGACCTTTGTGCTGCTCGCCAGCGAACTCGAAGGCGCGGCGCAGAAGTTCAGTGTCGTCCGAGGGGCGATTCGCGCGCACCTTCGTCAGCAGCTCGGCGAAGCGAGCTTGCAGCGCCCAATCGGCGCGCGTGCCGCTGCCGGCGATCGGAATGGGTCCGCGAGGTTGTTCAAGCGACGACATATTCACCTATTATTCCGCCAATTGTATCCCCAAGGGACACGGGGTTGGCAGAAGGAGGTTGACGATAATCGCGAGGGGGTACACACACCCCCGGTGTGTCTTGTTTAAAATGCTCATTCAAAAGGCCTTCCAGGAGAAGAGTGCGCATGAGTGTGAAAATAAGGATGTTGATATCGAATGTTTTCAACGAGTTGCACCCGGTGTTGTAATCGATTGAAAATGAATGCCTTGGAGGCGCGGGTTTCTGCACGGGAGTGCGATTGAAACAGGCAAATGTCGCGCGAGCGAGTGGGATCAGTCGGGAGGATTGCTGACGGCTTTAGCGGCGCGGGACTGTCTATCCGATTCATGCGTCATCATAGCACGATGATGGCTCCCATGTCAATATTATCTGTGGGGTATTCGAATGCGGGCACAGTGAAAAATCATTCGAATAGGATCACGCTACACACGCGACGCTCGGTCGGCGGCCGGATTCCGATCGTTGAACGGATCGATAGTGCCGTTTTAGTTCGGATGTGTACGTGGTTCCCAAGGTGGATGCGTTGCGGGCCAGCCAATCGCTGAACAGGGTGCGTCCCGTCGCCGGCTGCTTGGATACGAGCAGATTTGTTTCTAAGCCTACGATTTCTTCACGCGTGAGAACTACGTCGCCGACCAGCGGTTCTATCAGACCAAGCATTAGGAGCGCAATTTCCGGGCGGACATGAATCAACTTCGTGTTGCGGTGGGTTTCCGTCGCGATCAGGCGAACGAGATCATCGAATGTGAAGATTTCCGGGCCGACAGCATCCACGATGGAATTGTCTTGTTGCGCCGCGCAGTCCAGCGCCAGATCGGCGACGTCTTCAACAAAGATGGGCTGGAGCCGATATTTCCCGGAACCGGGAATGGCGAAAAATGGAAAGTGGCGGACGAACCAAGCGATGTTGTTAATGAGAATGTCTTCGAGGCCAAATATCACAGTCGGCCGCAGAATCGCATGGGATAGACCGGAATCGATTATTTCATTTTCCACCTGAGCCTTGCCGGCATAGTAAGGCAGATGAGAATCGAGCGATGGATTGGCGACGCTGAGGTGAACGATTTTGCGGACCCCCGCTTCCTTAGCGGCGCGAATCAACGCTTTTGAATTCGCAACGGCCTTATCAAACGTGGCTCGGCCGTGATTGAAGCGCACCCAGTAGGTGTTGAAGAGGACGTCGGCCCCCTGGAGTGATTGGACTAAGGCTTGCGGGTGGTTGAAATCTAAAGGAGCAATTTCCACTTCTGCGCCGAATGGATTTTCCCGTTGCGGATGGCCGGTGAGCGTCCGCACTCTTCCGCCGGCGCGCAGAAGCCGCCGCGTGATGTATTTACCGGTATAGCCAAACGCCCCGGTGACAACGTTGAATTCGCGCGCGTCGTTCACAGGGCACCTTCGGTGGCGTCCCGCTGTCTGGGTGCCTGGCGAAGCTGCGGCGCCCGCGCGATAAACCAGCTCAAGATGATTCCCAGGACCACGACCGAAATAATCAGCCCAGCCATCGCCGCTTCGATTTGATCGCTAACGGCGAACATGATGGACGGGTACTCGCCAATCACCGGTTTGGTATTCAAGGCGAGGACGAGCGGAACCAGAAACAGCGTGATGTTGGAAAAGGCGGTCCAGAACCGCGCGCGCTCCACTGTGCCGCAAAGATCCGTGAGCACGACCTGCAAAGGATTTCGCAGATACACGAGGGCGAGAAACACGACGCCCATGGTCCCAACAATTCCGATCGAAAAAACCAATCCTGGGTTCATCGCCGTTCTCCTTTCAGTTCTTTCTGAACAAACAGAACTTGCGAGCCATCAAAAAAGAGCGGTCTCCCGCCCCGTTTCCGTTAGCTGTGCAACAGTTTACGAATCCCGCCGCGCAGTTTGACCATTCCTTTCATGGCCGCCGGAGAGAGCGTGCGGAATTCCTCAAACAAGGCGCTCAACAAGACGATGAATTCGAGCATTTCTTCCATGCGTTCGCGGGCATAGGCGTCAGCGGCGCCGCCCGATTTCTTGGATTCGGCGACGCACTCGCGGACAACCGCGACAGTGGGGTCCAACTCGCGGCGCTTGCGCTCTTCCATGATCACGCGAAACATCTCGTACAAGTCCTTGGTGCACTCGAAGTGCTGCCGGCGGTCGCCAAACACGGATACTCCGCGGACGATCCGCCAACCTTGCAATTCGCGCAGGCTGGTGCTGACGTTGGACCGTGCGACAGACAGCGTTCGCGCGATTTCTTCAGCGGCCATCGGGCGCGGAGCCAGATACAAGAGTGCGTGGACCTGCGCGACGGTGCGATTGATGCCCCAGCGCGTGCCCATCTCTCCCCAATGGAGGATGAACTTCTGAGCGGCGGGGGAGAGCGACCTGGTGGCGTCTGGCATTTCAGTCTATACAGACAGTACAGTAATTTATGGAGTTTGTCAAGCGCCGATTGGGAACCCCAACGAATCCTCCCCCGGTCGGCCTGCGGGACAATCTGTCAGAAAGATCGTGATGAAAGCGCGCGTTTTACGGATTGAAAGGCGCGCGAAATGCGAGATTTCGCTTGACGCAGCGTGAGACGCGAATGCTAGCATCGGCTCCGCTGCGGCGCGTGTGGGGCTCGCCGCGACGCGGCACGATCTAAGAGGGGAAAGCGTCAGGGGGCCATGTCTATCCTTCTGTGCCGCGCGAACTGCATCAGGGACTCAGACAAACAATTGCAACTTTCCTCGCCGGCCTGCCGTCCTAAAGTAGTGTTCTGACTACCGGCGCAATCCATTGGCGGGCTGAAGACCGAGCCCGCACCCGGCATTCACAGAATTCGGGCGCGAGAATCTGCCAGGAAAACGCAGCAAGGCGAAGAATTTGTTCGAGGCTAAAACTAATCTTCACGTCGTGGGGAGCACCGAAACTCGAATTCAAAGAAGTCGCACGCGACGACCCGAAAGATGAGGAGAGCGATGAGAGAAGAAACAGTGCGCAGATACAAATTCGCTTGGGAACTCGTTGGGAAATATCTGGGCGCGGCGCTGCTGGTAGCAGCGTGCGGAGTCTCAGCGTTGGCGGCGCAGCAGGCGCAAACAAAACCGCAACCGACGGCGATGAGAAGTTCGGGGGCGGCGGTGATTGTGACCGCCAAAGTTACGATTTTGGAGAGCGCCGATACGGCGGGGCCGATTCAGAAGGCCACGGAAGATTTGCGGAACGATTTCGAGAAGGTGCTGGGAGCCAAGCCGCGGATCGTGACGAGCGCGGCGGACGCCGGGCCGGTGACCATCATGATCGGCGAGGCGGCGAAACTCCCGGACGACGTGCGGCCGGCGGGCTTGAGCGATCCAGAATCATTCTCCATTTCCGTGACGAAGACCAACGCGGGCGGAAAGACTCCGACGGAAGTGGTGCTGCTGACCGGCGCGGACATGCGCGGGACGATGTACGCGATTTATCAATTCTCGCAGGAATATCTGGGAATCGATCCGATGTACTACTGGACCGATCAAGCGCCTGCGCGGCGCACGAGCGTTGCGGTGCCAGCGACGCTGGCGAAGACATATCCCGCGCCGCTATTTAAATATCGCGGATTTTTCCTGAACGACGAGGACATGCTGACGGGGTGGGCGCCGGGAGAGAAGACGGATGGATCGGGGATCGCGCTTTCCGTAATGAATAAAGTGTACGAAACGATTTTGCGGCTGAAGGGAAACATGGGGGTGCCGGGAACGTGGATTTTCCCGGACGATCCGCAGGTGAAATTGGTTGGGCAGCGCGGGTTGATCATGACGCAGCATCATGCGATTCCACTGGGCGTGAACGTGGCGCGCTGGCCGGCGGATCAGCCTTACAACTACACGACGCATCCGGAAATCCTGGAGCGCGCGTGGAAAAACGCCGTCGCCGAGTACGATCCGAATGAGGAAATACTTTGGGCGGTGGGACTGCGCGGCCTATCGGATTCTTCCTACGCGACGATGGACCCGAGTGTGGTGGGAAACGACAAGGCGCTGGGCGCGCTGATCAGCAAAGCGATCGCGGAGCAGATGTCCATCGTGCGCGCGGTGCATCCGGACGCGAAATTCGTGACGGATTTATGGCAAGAAGGCGCGCGGCTGGTGCAGAACGGCGACTTGACGATTCCGCCGGGCGTGACGGAGGTGTGGGCGGACACCGGTTACGGTGATCCGCAGGACAAGGGCCAAGTGGCGGCGGGGCAGGGGGTGTACTACCACGTGGCGATGCTGAACGGCAGCGCCAATCAGCTTTCGGAGATGGTTCCTGTCGATCGAATCGATGCGGAGCTGGGGCGATACATCAAAGTCGGCGCCACGGAATACATGCTGCTGAATACCAGCGACATTCGCGCGGTGACGATGACGACGAAAGCCGTGATGGATGTTGCCTGGGGCGGCCTGCCGGCGGGCGCGACGGACGATCAATATTACAGGGACTGGGCCACGAAGGAATTTGGGGAGAAATCGGCGGCCGCAGTGGCGAAAGTGTATGAAGAATACTTCAAGGCTCCGGCAATCTCGCCAATCAATCCTATGCGCATGTACGGGGATCAGCTGTATCACAGCGAAACGCGGCAATTGCTGATGGACTACATGGTGAGCCCGCCGTATTACTCGATACCGAGCCAATCGCCGAAATGGACAGCGGCGCGAATCATGGGAATGACAGGGCCAGGGTACGGGCCGCCTCCGGGATTTGCTCCGCCGCCGCCCACGGCGACGGGCGGGACGGCAACCGGCGCGCCCGCCGCGGGCGCCACAGCAACACCTGCTCCGGGCGCGGGCTTCTTTAATTTGACTCCAGCCGATTACATGAAGCGCATCATACCTCTCGAAATCAAGCAGTGCGGCGATGCGCAGCCGCGATGGGACAAAGTGTGGAAGGACGCTGTTGCGGCGCAGGCTCTGGTGGCGCCATCACGCGTTCCTTTCTACCGCTACGAAATGCTGACGATGATTGCGATCAATAAGGACAGCAACCACATTCTCTACCTGATCTCCAACGCGATTCAGGACGCGCAGAACGGGCAAACGGCCAAGGCCAAGCAGGAGGCCGAAGACGCTCTGAAGGCGTTCGATGAAATCCACCAGTTGGAAGCGGGCGCGGAGTATGGCCAGTGGAAAAACTGGTTCCGTGGAGATTGGCTGACGGGCGTGGATCAGACGCGCGATCTGGTGCAGACGTTTGTGAAATACCTGGATGATCCGATGATCACGCTGCCGCCGCCTGTGAATGCGGGCGGGTGGGAGGGCTACTACCACATCCTGCACTACGAAGGGAACCGCACGGTCGACGTGAAATAAGACGCCGGCCTGGCGACGGGCCGGATTGAAATGAAGAAGCGGCGCCTCGACACTTTCTGGTTGTCGAGGCGCCGCTTGAAATTTCAGCGCAGCAATTAGTTCTTGAACGCTTGCCTATGGTTGGGCCGTGGCTGTCGCCTTACGTTCCTTGATCTCCTTAACCTTGTCGACCAGGTCGTTGGCCTGCTTAATCAGGTCGTCGCGATCGTCTGCGCTCGCGACCATATCGGCCTTGCGGCGCAGCAGGAGATTGAGATAGGCCATGGCGTCGTCGTAATCCGGCTGAAGCTCGATGGCCTTGTTGAGTTTGGCGATGCCGTCGTCAACCATCGGGCCGTAGTCCTGAGCGTATTGATCGCGCAGAGCGGGCGGCAGCGGGTCAGCGTCTTTGATCTGCTTCTTGGGAGTTTCCAGGTTGTACTTCGAGCGCATCTCCGCATTGGCGCGGTAGGAGATCGACCAATCGATCACGCCAATCCAGTAATAGGGTTGCGGATCGTCGGGCTTCAGATCGATGTGCTTCTGTTGGTAGGTCTCCGCTTCCTTGAGCTTGTCGGGATCAAACGGAGTGGAAGCCATTTGATACATCATCGAGCCGATGCCGTCGATCGCCGTCAAATTCTTCGGATCGACCGATAGAACATCTTGAAACTCGGTGATGGCCTGCTGCCCCATGCGCAAATTGTCGGCGGACGGCGCGCCCGGAGTGTACTGGGTGGCGTAAGCCGTTGCCAGATAGAGCCTGGCGTTGAGCAGAGTGGGATCGAGGTCTTTGGCTTTCTGGAAATCGTCGACGGCAGCGTCGTACTGGCCGTTGGCGTAGGCCGCAACGCCTTTGTTCAGCAAGTCGCGCGCTCTGAGCCTATCGCAGCCCGTTGCGCCGACCAGCGCCGCCACGGCCACCAGAACGAGCCAAGCGGCCGAAATACTCTTCTTAGAAAACGCGTAATTGATGGCTGGATTCATAGTTCGAGATTCCATTCGTGCGAAGGTGTAATTCTTCTCCCCGGGAAGAATAGTCCAATTCCCGCCGCACCGCACGCCCGGCCCCTGCTGTGGGCGGCGCCGTTCTGAATGTAGCTACTGGCCTGCTTCGATCTTGGCCGTGATCAAGCCTACGGAGTCAATGCCGGAGGCTTTCATGATGTCAATCGTGTGGGCTACGTCGGCGAAGCGGACGGTGTCGTCCGCTTTGATGAACGCCACTTTTTCGGCACGGATCTTGAAGATATCCGTCAAGCGCGTCCCGAGCGTATCCCAAGTGTAGTTGACGCCTTCCTGGTTGATTTGCAGCTTGCCGTCCTTGAGCACCTGGACGACGATCGTCGTATCGTTTGTGCTTGTGTTCGGCTGCGTGTTCGGCGGCGCCGGCTGAGGCACCAGGGCTTCGAGCCCTTTGGGCGTCAGCGGTGTGATGACCATGAAGATGATCAGCAGCACCAACAGAATATCAATCAGGGGCACGATGTTCATCGAGGCCATCGGGCCGCCCTTTTTTCCTCCAACTTCCATTCCCATGGTAGTTCAGCTCCTAGCGGGCGCATCGCCCGCGAAACCAAGAACAGGGCTAATCCGAAGGCGGCGGTGGCGGCTCGTTGCGCGGTGGGGTGCGCTCGGTCAAAAGGCCAAGCTTGTCCACGCCCGCGGCGCGCACCGCATCCACAACGGACACGACGTCGCCGTAATTCGCACGAGCGTCGGCTCGGACGTAAACGGTTTTGTCGGCGCGGGTGGAGATTTTATCCTGAACCTCGCTGGTGAGGTCCGACGTGGCGGTCTTGGTGGTGCCCAGGTAGTCGGTGCCATCGGCCGAAACTGCGACGATCACTGCGTCGTCGCGGTCAGCATCCGGCATGTCCGAGGCGTTGGTCACGGTGGCCATATTGACAGCCTCGCCGTGTTGCAACATGGGCGTGACCACCATGAAGATAATCAGCAACACGAGCATCACGTCGGCCATCGGCACGACGTTCGGCGCGGCCATCACCGCGCCGGCTTGGGGTTTGTACGCCATGTGGCCCTACTTCTTTCCGGCTCTGCGCGTGATGAAGTAGTTGATCAACTCCATCGAGGAGTTGTCCATCTCGACGTCGAAAGCCTCAACTTTGTTGGTGAAATAATTGTAGGCCCAAACGGCGGGCACGGCGACGAGCAGGCCGAGCGCCGTGGTGACCAAGGCTTCGGAAATACCGCCGGCCACAGCGGAGAGCCCCGAGGCGTGAGACGACTCAATGCCCTTAAACGCGTTGATGATTCCGATGACCGTGCCGAACAGGCCGACGAAGGGAGCCGTCGAGCCGATCGTCGCGAGACCGGATAGACCGCGCTTCATTTCGGCGTGCACGATGGCCACCGAGCGTTCGAGACCGCGCTTGGCGGCTTCGATCAATTCGGTGTCCGACACTTGCGCCGAAGCGGTCTGGAATTCAGAAAGGCCCGTCGCCACAACCTTGGCGATGTGGCTCTTCTTGTTGCGCTCGGCGATGGAGATGGCTTCGTCCAGCTTGCCTTCCCGCAGAGCGCCCGCAACTTGTTGCACGAAGACACGCGATTGCTTGCGCGCCGCGCTGTACATCAACACGCGGTCAATCATCACGCCGAGCGACCACGCCGAGAGGATGAACAGAATGAATACAACCACTTTGGCGATAACGCTCATCGTGTGCCACATGCTCGGGATATCCCAATTCCCGGCCTGCAGAACCAAGGTGTTCAGTGCCATCACCGCTACATTTGCAAGCATAGACGTCGCTCCTTTTTCTTTCGAAGAATCCCAAGACGCCGCCGGTTACACAAGGAACCGGCCACGTTCAGATCATTGCATTGCACTTCACATTGCACTTCGGCAGCGCCGTTGTCCGGCGCGTCCGCTAATTCCCGGCCATCGTAAATATTACGGTGATGGTCGTATCCACTTCGACAGGATCGCCGTTCAACAACGTGGGCTGATAGCGCCAATTGCGCACGGCGTCAAGCGCTGCCTGGATCAGCAGCGGGTGCCCCGACATTACCGTTAGCGATTCGATGCGGCCATCTTTGGAGATGATCGCATGCAGCACAACGTTGCCCTGGATGCGCGCTTGACGCGCCAGCGGCGGATACGCAGGCTGCTGCTGGCTGATCAGCTTGGCCGATTGGACATTGCCGCCCAAGCGGATGCGCGTGGGAGTCGCCGGTTTTGGCGGAGCCGGCGCGGCCGAGGGCAAGCCGCCCAGAACGCCGCCGAGCACTCCGCCTTCAGACCCCTCTGCGCTGCCGCCCGGCACGCCGCCTTCCACGCCCACACCAACCTCCGGCGGCATCTCCTCTTGATGAATCATGGCCACTTGCTTGGGGATCACGGTCGGGGCCGTCAATTGGCCGTTATGGAGCAACCGCACCGCATTCGTGTGCACGACCTTTATTGCGGCTTGGGGTGGCGGTGGGGGCGGCGGAGGCGGCGGAGGCGGCGGAGCTGTGATCATCATGTTCCAGGTGGATTTGGGGAGCGCCTGCGTGTAGATCAGCGGAATCAGGACGGCAATCCCCACGAGGAAGCACTGGAAGATCAAAGACAACGCGACCGCCCATGGCTCCGTGGCCTTCTTCTTGGTCGCACCCGATTCAATCATATCGTCAAACATGTGACACGCTCCCCCCGAACGGATGCGGCGCCTGCGCGCCTAAGCCCTTCGGGCTTTGTTGCCGGCTGCGGTTCCGGCCACCGCTACTCCCTGATCCCTCCAGTGGTTCCAAGCGACTACCAGGGGTGCGGCAATTCCAAAACTCGAATAAGTGCCCACCAAAATTCCGACAACCAGCGCGAACGAAAAACCGCGCAGCACTTGCCCGCCCAACACGAACAGGACGAGCACGGTGAGAAAAGTAAGGCCGCTGGTGAGGATCGTCCGCGAAAGCGTCTGATTGATCGAACGATTGACGATCGCCGTGAACGGCTCACGGCGCATCAGCCGCAGATTCTCTCGGATGCGATCGAAGATGACGATCGTATCGTTCATCGAATACCCTACCAGGGTCAGCAGCGCAGCAATAACCGTCAGCGAAATCTCAAAGTGCAGCAGCGAGAAAAGTCCCAGCGTAATCAGGACGTCGTGAAAGACCGCTATGACGGCCGCCGCACCGTACACCCACTCGAATCGGAACGCAATATATACCAACATGCCCGCCAAAGCATAGAGGGTAACGAGGATTGCCTGCCGCCGGAGCTCGGCCCCCACCTTGGGGCCAACAATCTCGGCATCGAAGATGGCAAAGTTACTCGCATAGTAGCCCTCGCCCAACGCGGCGACCACCGCGGGAGTGGCGCCGGCGGCCTGGAGCTGGCCCAAATCGGAAACGACGCCGCGAAGGTCGTGATCGCGATAATCGGTCAATTGTTTCGCCAGTTGCGCGTAGCGATTCGTCGCGTCGGCCGCGCCGAGGTTCAGTGGATCCTTGCGCACCAAATAATCGCCAAGTTCCTGCGGCCCAACGGTGTTGATATCATCCTTACCCGGCGCGCCTCCGCCGAACGTGGCGTGCAGGGCGTTTTCAACGGCGGTCCTACCCACGTCCAGGGCTTCTTCGCCTTCGCCGGTTCCGTTGATGCCGATCTCCACCTCATTTGAAGTTCCGATGCCGTTCTCGCGAATCGGCACGATTTCACTGTTGCCCAAACCCTGCTGCGTCAATCCTTGATGGATTCTGTCGATCGGCGGAGCGCCGGCAAAGCGCACGTCGACTAGCGTGCCGCCTTTGAAGTCAATTCCGTAGTCCAGGCTTCCTTTGTGAATCCACGAGGCGCTGCCGATGATCAGCAAGCTGAGAGACAGGGCGACGAAGTATTTCGTCTTGCCCATCCAGTTGAGGTCTACTTGTTTGAAGAATTCCATATCTCTCGCCGCATCCTATTAGACACCGACTGCACACAATCAGTTCCCGGCTTCCCGCCCGGCGAACCGCTCACACCCAGCTAGATGCTCAACACACCCTGGCGAGGCATCTTGGCCAAGTGCCAATCGAAAATCACGCGCGAAACGTAGACCGATGTGAACAGATTCGCAAGCAAACCGATCAGCAAGGTGACGGCAAAACCTCGAACGGGTCCCGTGCCAAACACGCCGAGGAATGCAGCCGAGACCATCGTGGTGACGTGCGTATCGATGATCGTCAGGAAGGCGCGCTTGAAACCGAGATCCACGGCCGAAACCGGCGCCTTGGCGGCGCGCAATTCTTCACGTATGCGCTCGAAAATCAGAACGTTGGAATCCACGCCCATGCCGATCGTCAGAATCACGCCGGCGATTCCGGGCAGCGTGAGCACGGCGCCGAGGTACGCAAGCAAGGCGAGCAAAATCACAAGGTTGAACAGCAGCGCGACCACCGCATTCACGCCCGAGAGGCGGTAATAAACCACCATGAATATCAGAACTACCAGCAAGCTCACGACGGAAGCCTGCACGCCGTGGCGAATCGAATCCGCGCCCAGAGACGGCCCTACGGTGCGCTCCTCGAGATAGCGGATCGACGCGGGCAGCGCTCCGGCGCGCAACACCAGCGCCAAGTCGCTGGCCGCTTGCTGGCCGAACTGGCCCATGATGCGGCCGGAATCGTCGATGCGATTGTCGATCACCGGCGCGGACTGAACGCGATGGTCAAGCACGATGGCCATGGGGCGGCCGATATTGGCTTCGGTGAACGGCCCGAATCGCCGGGCCGCGTCGGTGGAGAGCGTGAAGGCTACTTCGTAATAACCGGGATTGTCAGTGCTTTGAACGGGCGTCGCGCTGCGAAGATCACGCCCGGTGATGATCGGCGTGCGATCCAGCAGATACCAAACCTGACCGCCCTGACCGCGCTGCTCGGTGCCGCCGCCTTCGCCAGGCACAAGATCGGTGCCCGCGGGAAGCACGCCGCCGTGGGCAGCGAGCGCTTCCGCTTCGGAAGGATACGGCTGCGCATCCTCGACGCGGCAAAGTTCCAATTCACCACCGGCTTGAATCACGGCTTTGGCGCGGTTGGGATCGCCTTCGCCGGGCAGCTCAACAATGATTTCGTTTTGGCCTTGGCCGTAGGGCGCAACAAACGGTTCGGTCAACCCGAGTTGGTCAATGCGTCGCCCAATAGTTTCCACCGACTGCGACATCGTCTGATCGTCGATGGCGGCAATGGCCGAGGGCCTAATCGTCAGCATGTAGCCGGACGCTTCGCCGGGAGCGGGCGCGACATCCCAATCGGGGAAGTTTTCGGAAGCCAGGTCGCGGAAGGCGCTCGATTGATCGGGCGAGACATTATGGACAACGATTTGCGTGTCGCTCTGCTTGATGGGTTGATCGGAGCGAATGCCTTTGTCGCGGATTTGCGTCGTCAGGTGGTCCAGAATCTGATCGGTTTCAAGACTGACTGCTTCCTGCACTTGCACTTGCAGAATCAGATGCGTGCCGCCCTGCAGATCCAGGCCAAGCTTAATGTGCTGCGCGAAATTTTGTTTGACCGCGGTCCACGAGGCCGGCAGTCCGATCACGCCGTAGATACACACCAGCAGGACGATCAGGATGAACACGGCCTTCCACTTGAGATTTGAAGTCATGGGTTGCTGGGATGCCTCGCGACCTACGGCCCGGGGCGGATCACTCCTGTTTTGTCTCTTCCCCCGGTTGCATGCCGGCGACAGCCGAACGCGCGACTTTCACTTTCACGTTGTCGGCAATGCGAAGTTGTAAGGCGTCGTCTTCCAGACCGACGATCGTTCCGTAAATGCCCCCGTTGGTCACAACTTTATCGCCATTCTTGAGGGCGCCGAGCATTTGCTGAGTTTTCTTCTGGCGGCGCTGTGCGGGGAGAATCAGCAGGACGTAAAAAATAATCATGATTACCAGCAGAGGAAGGAACGCCACCAATCCGCCGGTCGATTGCCCCGCGAGCACCAGCAAGTGGTGCGCGGGCGGAACTATCGTTGTCACTAGTAAGGTCATCGGGATGCCTTGTGAAATCACGTTCGTCGTGACTGGGAGTTTGCGCAAATCGTCCGGCAGCCACGCCGAACGCCGCTCGATTCAGGATTGGCTTGCTCCGAGCCGCGATTGAAGCTCAGAGGAGAATCCTGAGAGGTCCCCAAATGCGATAGCGTTGCGGATTTGGCCCATGATGTCAAGAAAAAAGTGGATGTTGTGGTGGGTGCCCAAAATCGGGCCCAACATTTCCCCGGCCATGTACAAGTGGCGCAGGTAGGCGCGCGAATAACGCGCACAAACGGCACAGCCGCAAGTTTCATCCACGGGACGCGTGTCGTCCGCGTAGCACGCGTTCCGAATCGATACACGGCCGCGACTGGTGAACAAGCATCCATTGCGCGCGTTGCGCGTCGGCAGAACGCAATCCATCATGTCCACTCCGCAACCCACGAAATCCGCCAATTGCTCTGGCAAGCCGACGCCCATCAGATAGCGCGGGCGCTCGGGCGGGAGCAGCGCGGTGGTTTCGGCCGCCATTTCGCAGGTCATTTCCTGCGGCTCGCCCACAGCGAGTCCGCCGACGGCGTAGCCGGGAAAATCGAGATCGACGATTTGCCGCGCGCTCTCGCGGCGCAAATCGGGAAACATTCCGCCTTGCACGATTCCGAAAAGTTGCTGGCCGGGATTCGTTGCGCTGCTGTGCGTTCGCGCGTATTCGCGGCATCGCCGGGCCCATTCGGTGGTGCGCGCCAGGGCTTGCGCGGCGCGCTCACGCTCCGCGGGATATTCGATGCATTCATCCAGGACCATGGCGATATCGGAGCCGAGCGCTTGCTGGATTTCGATCGACTTCTCCGGCGACAGAAAATGTTCGGAGCCATCGAGATGCGAGCGGAACTTCACGCCTTCGCCGCTGACTTTGCGCAGCTTCGCGAGGCTGAAAACCTGAAAGCCGCCGGAATCCGTCAAGATCGCGCCGGGCCAAGCCATGAAGCGGTGCAAGCCGCCGAGGCGCGCAATCAGTTCGTGGCCGGGGCGCAAATAGAGATGGTAGGTGTTGGCCAGCAGAATGTGCACGCCGAGGTCTTCGAGCGTCTGCTGCGTGAGGCCTTTCACGGTGCCCGCGGTACCGACGGGCATGAAGGCGGGCGTGTCAATTGTGCCGTGCGGCGTCGTCAAGCGCCCCAGGCGCGCGCCGCTGGGGTCGGTCTTCAGGACCTCGAAGCGAAACTCCATGCGTGTGAGTTTAGCAGAGTCCTCGCGGGCTCTAAGCAAAGCTCGCGTCGCGAGAGTTTGGCCGCGGGTTCGCGCGGCGGATGATTGGGTGCGATGCCGCCGCAAAGCACTAAGTGAATATCGCGGTTACTCCCACCTTTACGGCCACGTAGAAAATCCACACCACGAGGACCGTTGTGAACGCCTTGGCGAAGGAAAGTTTCTTGGGATTGATCGTGCTGAATCCCAATCCGAGCAAGGCGATATTCCAGATCGCGAAAATATCGATCGACGTGAGCAGCGCGGTGAGCCATTTGGGCGCATCGCCCGAAAGAAACGCGCCGGGATTTGAAGCTACCAGGTTTTGCAAATCCACGGTGGAAGGGTCCTTTAAGAATATGACCAACACACCGAAGATTCCCGAGATCAGCCACGGCAAGCCGGCGTAGGCGACGATTCCGAGCGCGGTCTTGAAAGTTGTCTTGGGCGCGCCCATCAATGTGAACGCGCCCAGAAGGACGCCGGAAACTACCAGCGCGCTCACGAAGGGAATCACCACGCCTTCGACGTACCCAAACGTGGGCGCGATCTTCTCCTGTTTCGCCATCAAAGACTGGCGCGCCTCCGGAGTCATCTGCTGTACGCGCGAGTTGTCCGCGTCTTGCTTTTCAAAAAAACTTGGCCAGCCGCCGCGGTAAGTGAACGCGGCGACAACCGCCATGAACATGATGCAGCCGAGAATGATGGGAACAATCCAATTGGGCCGGCGAACAATGGATTCAAACGTTGGCTTGGGATTGAACAACGCGCCGAAGATCCGTCCGATCGTGCCGATCTCCGCCGGAGCTTCCGGCGCGGGCGTGCTGGTGACGCTGGACATGGGTGGACTCCTTGGTGTTGCTGCGACGTTGATCGCGTAGGGACGACGTCGCGCGGATTCTAGTCCGATTACGCAAGAGCCGCCAAGAAGTTTCACCACTATTTGCGTCGCCCAGCGAGAGAGGATCGCGTGTGGCTCAGGCGGGAAGCGCAGGCACAGCGGCGACCAGGGCTTGCGTGTAAGGATGCGCGGGGCGCTCGAGAATCTGTTCGGCCGCGCCCACTTCCACGATGCGGCCGGCTTTCATCACCGCGATGCGCGCGGCGAGCTGCGCAACGACCGGCAGGCTGTGCGACACGATCAGATACGTGAGCGCATAAGTGCGCTGCAACTGCTGGAGCAGCGCCAGGATTTGCGCGCCGACGGAAACGTCCAGCGCTGAAACCGGCTCGTCGGCAACGACGAGTTTTGGCCGCAGCACGAGCGCGCGCGCGATGCCGATGCGCTGGCGCTGTCCGCCGGAGAATTCGTGCGGATAGCGCGGCATGGCCTCCGCGCCCAAGCCCACGGCTTCGAGAGCTTCGACGACGCGTGCACGGCGCGCGGCACGAGTGAGGCGCGCCTGATGAATCTCGAGCGGCTCGCCGACTTGCGAATCCACTGAGAGCCGTGGGTCGAGCGAAGCGTAGGGATCCTGAAACACCATTTGCATTTCGCGGCGCAGCGCGCGCAATCGCGTGCCGCGCGCGGCCAGCAAATCCTGGCCATCGAAGCGAATCGCGCCGGAATCGGGCTGCTCGAGGCGCACAAGCATGCGGGCCAGCGTGGTTTTTCCGCTGCCGGATTCACCGACGATCGCCAGCGTCTCGCCGGCCGCCAACTCCAAGCTCACGCCATCCACGGCAACGATGCGCCGCGCGGCGCGCGAAAAGCCTCCGGCAGCCGCGACGAAAGTTTTACGCAGATCGCGGGCTTCCAGCAGCGCCGCGCTCACCGCGGCTTCTCCGCAACCAGGAACAGCGTCGTCTGCATGTACTCAATCTCTCCGGTGTCTGTGCGCCGCGGATGAAAACCGGATTTGTCGGCCGCGATGTCCGCGTCCATCATGGCTTCCACTTCGGCGTAGACCTTGCTGCCTTTTTCGTGACCGCCGACGTGCATCCATTCCTCAAAGGAGCGCACATTTTCCATGCGCTCCTCGGCCACGATTCGCAAGCCCGCCGTGGCGAACATGGCGCGCAGTTTGATCGCGGCGAGCGTCGAAGCATGAGAAGGATCGCGCGCGATCTCCATCGCGTCGGATATTTTCGCGTCGCCGCCCATTGGCACGATCAGATCGGCCAGGCCCAAGCGCCCGCCGGGCCGCGTGACGCGCGCCATTTCGGCCAAAGCGCGCTCCGGCTCCTGAAAATGATGGAAGCAATAGCCGCAGATCACCGCGTCCAGCGCGCCATCGCGAAACGGCAAGCCGTAAACGCTGCCGCGCAGGAACGCCGTGTTGCGGCGGCGCGATTTTCGCGCGGCCGAGCGCGCATGATCGAGCATCGCGCCGGTGAAATCCAGGCCCCAGGCCCGCCGCGTGCGCGCCGCCAGCGGCAGCGTGAATGTGCCCGGTCCGCAAGCCACATCGAGCGTGAGCGCTTCTTCGGCCTGCACCCATCCGGCCAGAAGCATGCGCGCGAGGCGCTCGCCTTCGCCGGCGCGGCGCGCTTGCACAAAATTGGAAAACTCTTCAGCGGTGCGCGTGAAGCGCTCGCGGATCAGATCCAGATGTTCTTTCTCCTTGCGCGTCACGATGCGGCCTCCTCCACAAGAATGCAGCGCGCCAAATGCGCAGGGCTTGCGCAGCGCAACTGCGGCATGGCTTGCTCGCACGCCTGGCGAACGTACGGGCAGCGCGGCGCAAACGCGCAGCCGGGCGGCAACGCGTCCAGACGCGGCACAGCGCCAGGTATCGGCTCGAGTTTTTCGCGCTTCAGCCGCGGCGAGGCGCGCAGCAAGCCTTCGGTGTACGGATGCCGCGGGCGCGCGAGAATTTCCGCCGCCGGACCCAATTCGACGACGCGTCCGGCGTAGAGCACGGCGATGCGATCCGCCACGCGCGCCACGACGGCCAGATCGTGCGTGATGAACAGCAGCGTCAGGCCCAATTCGCTGCGCAGCGTCACCAGCAAATCCAGGATTTGCTCTTGCACCGTGACGTCCAGCGCCGTGGTCGGCTCATCGGCGATCAGCAGACGCGGCCCGCCGCCGAGAGCCATCGCAATCATCACGCGCTGGCGCAATCCGCCGGAGAGCTGATGCGGATATTGCCGCGCGCGCATCTCGGGTTCGGGGATTCGCGCGCGCTCGAAGGCTTCGAGCACGCGCTGCGCGATTTGCTGGCGCGTCAGCGAAACGTCATGCACGCGCACCGCCTCCGCCACTTGCTCGCCGACGCGCATCACTGGGTTGAGCGAGGTCATCGGCTCTTGAAAGATCATCGCCAGCGCGCGGCCGCGAAGCGCAGCGCGCGCGCCGGCATCGAGCGCGACTAGATCTTTTGCTCCGCCGCGATCGCCGTTGCTGTGCGCCAGCCACGCTTGGCCCGTCATGCGCGCGCCGCGTGGCAGCAGACCCATCAGCGCGAGCGACAACATCGTCTTGCCGCTGCCCGATTCCCCCACCAAGCCCAGCGTCTCCCCGGCTTCCAGCGCAAGATTCACTTCGTTCACCGGACGCACCCATCCGGCGGGCGTTGGCATTTCGACCGTCAGGTTCCGCAGCTCGAGCAGCGCCGGCACGGCTACATCATAAGGCGTTTTTCGGAAATAGGGATAACGCTGGAGGTGCGGGAAATCGTGGAGGAGAACACCTGAAGTACTGCGCGGGGGCGCCGGTTCACCCGAGCGGGTCGTTGGGGTCCTTCTTTTTCTTTCTGCGCTGCTCGTCGGCCCGCTCCTGCTTTTCGTATTCCATCAAATCTTCTTCGCTCATATCGCAATCTTCGCGCGAAGCGAACATGTTCGTGGCGCGGCCGGTGGCCTGCTGACCGGTCCGTTCGCGCTCGGCGCGGCTCAGTTTTCGCGATGCGCCGCGCGCGCCCGGATCGGCGCGGACATTGCGCAAGGGCGCGGCAATGGCGGAGGTCTCCATCAGCAAGTCGCTGACTTTTTCCAGAAAATCGTGCAGGTGATACGGCTTCAGCGCGTACTGCAAGCCCTCGCGCTCCAGCGCGGGCTGGGCGATCGTGGCCGCCAGCTCCGGCACCAGGAACAGCACGCGGGCGCGCTTGCTCCCGGCTTCTGTCGGCTCGGCCAGCGCCAACTCTTTCAGTGTGCTGAACAGCGGCCCATCCAGGCCGGTCAGCGAGACATTCGCAATCACCAGCGACCATTCGCCGGTGGCCAGTTCCGTCAGCGCCTGGCTCGCGAGCGGCGCAATGCCCACGCGCCAACCCTCCGAATCGAGCAGCTCGCGCAAGGCGGTCTGGCTCGAGCGATCATCGTCAACGATTAGGATTCCAACGCTAGGCATGAAGGGCTTGTGCCGAAGCCAAGATCGAGTATAGCCCGGCGGTACAGCCGCTTCCCGGGGCATGTTCCTCGTCAGCCTCGTATAGGTCAACCTACTAAATCGAATCGTTCGAGGGAAAGAGGTGGCCCACGAAAATAGCCGTCGCGAATCTGACGGTGTCACCGCTTTCCGAGGTTTGCTTGGTTCAGCGGCGCAAAACAAATAATACCAAGCAAGCAAAGCGGATTCACTAAAAGCAAAGAGCCGGGTGCTGTAGCACCCGGCTCTTTTAATTTTCCGCTTCGAACTATCTTGGGGGGTTAAATGGTGTCAGCCGCAACTACGCGGGCACGAGACCCGCCTGCCGACGCTTCACGAATCCAGCCAACCCCAACAAGGCGATCAGGCCGATGCCCAGCAACGCAAAAGACGACGGCTCAGGCGTGGCCGCAGGCGTAGCATTGAAGGCGAAACTGAGATCCCCGCTACCCGTCGGAAAACTGTTCCAATCAAACACAAGATAGTCGTCTACACCGATACTTCCGCCGGTAAACGTGTAAGTCTCTGTGGTGGAGGTCGGCGTCCCGTCAGTGCAACTGCTAAATGCCGGGCTTCCTCCGGCTACAACAGGAAACGGAGTCGTATCGCACGTAAAACTATGGCCGCTGGTCGAGTCCATGGTGGCAACAATCGTAAGCGCCGTCCAGGCGGAACTCGAGGTGTTCTCGAACGAGAGCCAAGTCGTATTGGTGTCGCCGCCGGTGGCGGGCTTGTAGGTCCATGAATCACCACCCTCTGTAATTGTACTGAAACCGCTTCCATTCAGGGCGGTTGTACTGCCACCGACAAATACAGTCGGATCGATATCATCGGCTCGCACAGGCCGCACCGCAACTGTCGCCAAAAGTACTGCCGCTGCCGCAATTAGAAGACCGTGTACAGGTTTCATTATCCCCCCGAGGCAAAGTTGAGCGTTCGCAGGTACTCCGGGTACAGCAAGTACAGAACGCTAGTCTCATTACTAGCAAGCCGGCAGCCACACCAGGTAGCCGCTCCCATGTCCTCTAAGTCATTGAAATCACAACCAGGAGGAGTATCCCGCTCACTCGCGGTCACTTAGTCATATGCAAGAAAGTTTCCTATACTTACCGGCGATTTCCTAATAGAGACCCGCAAATCGGGGGACGCGCGGGAAGTCCCGTTTGCCCGAGGCTCGGCCCGAGATGACCCGACACCCAGCCCAATACCTGTTGGCAAACAAAAAGCGAACATTACTTGACACGTGGCGAATGAAAAGCGAAGATATCGCCACGGCGAGGTTGGTTATGGCCACTGCTCCCACGGCTCACGCAACGCACGCAAACCGCAAGGTCGCGGCGCGTCGCGCGGGCCAACCCACTCCCTACCTGTTCCCCATCGTCCCGAGCCACCGGGACCAAGACAGTCAGGCCGCCCGCGAATCCAGCGGAACACTTGAATCGCCGGCTCCAACCGCCGGCATTGCCCGCCTCGCCGCTTCCTCCCCTTTAGGCGCCGCCAAGCGCGGCACGGAATATTTTCTGCTGCCGGTGAAATCGATCCTAAATCGATGCGAGTCCGAGCGCGTGCCCTTTGGCTGGACCGTGAATCCCTATCGCGGCTGCGAATTTGGCTGCCTTTACTGCTACGCGCGCTACACGCATGAGTATATGAATCTGGATGGCGGCGATTTCGAGCGCAAAATCTACGTGAAGCAGCATGCCGGCTGGCTGGCCGGGCGCGATTTGGCCGAAACGGACGTCGCGGGCGAGCACATCGCCATCGGCACGGCCACCGATCCGTATCAGCCGGCCGAAGGCGAGTTCCGCAACACGCGCGCGATTCTCGAGCGCATGGCGCAGCGCGAAGGCTTGAGCGTTTCGATCACCACGAAGTCCGATCGCGTCGTGAACGATATCGACATTCTGCGCGAAATCCACGCGCGCTCCACGCTCTTCGTGAATCTGAGCGTCACCACAGTGCGGCCGCGCCTGGCGCGCATTCTGGAGCCGCGCGCGCCGCGCCCCGATTTGCGATTGGCGGCGGTGCGTAAGCTGAGCGACGCAGGGTTGTCCACAGGAGTGCTGGCGATGCCGGTGCTGCCGGGAATCACCGACAGCGAGAGCGACCTCGACGCCCTGGCGCGGGCCGCGGCCGAAGCCGGCGCGCAATGGTTCGCAACAAGCGCGGTGTTTCTGATGCCTTCGGCGCAGAAGGAGTTCTTTCCGTTTCTCGATAAGCGCTGGCCGAAACTTGCGCGCCGCTATCGCGAGTGGTACGCGAAGAATGCGTACGCGCCGGAGGAGTATCGCCAAAAACTTTCGGCGCGCGCCGCCGCATTGCGGAAAAAATATGGCTTGGGCTCGCGGCCCGATCGTGCGTGGGTGAATTCGTCCGAGCGGCAATTGCCGCTTGAATTGCTCAAGGCCTGATGGTGGGCTTAGACAGGATTGTGAGTTTAGACAGAATGCTGAGTTACGGCATGGTGGTGACCTAGGGCATGATGATGCGCGACGTTTCGGCCGGCTGCGTCGCCGCCGGGCGCGGAAATTGCTCACGCAGGAATTGCAGATAGCCGCGCGTATTCGGTCTTCCGTTTGACCGGCTGCGGCCCACTCGCGCGAGAAACACCAACAACTTGAACACGTCGGTGTCTTTTGAGGCCGGCGCGCCGCCGCGGCTCTCCGGCTTTTTCCACTCCTCGAGAAATTTAAGCAGAGTGCCGTACAAGGCTTGCGCGAGCGGCGCGGCGGGCGGCCGTTCGTAATATAAGCCTGCGCCGAGCGTGCGGTACGTTTCGGCCAGCGCCATCAGCGCGGCGAGCACGTTCGAATCCACTAGCTCGCGATGCTCGTCCGCAGCCGCTAGCAGCGCACGTACGAAAAATGAGAGCAGCGGGCGCTGATCCTCGATCAAATCCGCGTGAAACGATACATCCGGAAACGGCGCGTCGGATTCGGCAGGCGCAGAGCGATGCTCTTCCTCCCAACGGTGCGCGGTGATCAGGTAGGAGCAATCGGACGGGCAGTCGAGAGTGACTTCGCGCTCGGTGCCGCAGCACACGGCGCAGATCTTTTCTCCCTTGGCGGGACAAAAGCGCTGCGGTCGCCGTTTGTTGCAGATCGGGCACGGATCGGATGCTGGCACGAATTAACTCCTGTCTCTTCTTCGGCGATGGCGCGCAAACAATGCACGCGATGCGCGGCTGCTCGGGAAACGACGAGGCCCGCGCCGTCTTCTGGCTTCTGGCGCGGGCCTCGAATCGATTCGCGGTACGAACCGGCAATGATTCTTACTTGGCTGGCGGCGCTGCCGGCGTAGCCGGCGCTGGCGTTAGCGGTGCCGGCTTCGCCGGTGGTGGCGGCGCGAACCTATTGAGCAAGTCGAGCAGTTTCTGCGCCTCCGGTGTAGGCTGGACGTCTCCGCCGCGCACAATATGCATGGCGGAATACTTCTTGCCGTAAATTTCCATGTTCGCGTCTTCATCTTGACGCAGCGTTGAACCAACCAGCGCGACGCCGGCGAACAAGCCGCGCGCGCGCGAGTAGGAAAGAATCTCCGCGCGCATGTAGACGTCGCTATCGGCTTCGGCTGCGCGGCCCACAGGACCGGCAGCGGCGGATGCGTCCGCGCCAATCTTTATTCTGCTGTTGAGCAGCGATTCAGCGCCGCTTCCAGGCATGATCAGCAGCACCAAATCGGTGGCCTGCACGCCGATCTGCGCGCCGAAGCTGCCGCCTTCAACGCGCATCATCGTCGGCGCACTCCACGGCCCATTGAAATTTTCGCCGCTGCGGCAGGTCATCGCACCGCGGCCATACAGGCCGCCGCCCATAAACGCGGCTTTCATCACCGAGGGAATCACGGCGACACAAACGGCATGGTCCAAAATTTTCTGCGGAATGCTGTCCGGCATGTTCACGATGTCGTTCATCACCTCGCCGCACATCCTCAAGCGGTCGGAGCTTCTGGTATCGTTGCCTTCCTGCGCGGCAGCGCCGGCAATCGGCGCAAGGGCAAAGGCCAGCGCGATTAAAACGGAGCACAATTTTTTCATGCGATTTTTCTCCTTTGGAGTGGGCGCCTTCATGATAGGTCTTCGCAAAGCGCGATGCAACGCAACGCGGTGGCCGCCCTTGCTGCGCGCTCGCGTCGGGCGTGGCGTGCGCCGCCGCGGCGTTGGCATATAATTGCCCGATCGGGATGTTGCGCCTGCACACTTTGATGCGTTCGCGAAAATCGATGCTGCCTGCCAATTTTCGGCCGCGCCTGCGAGGCTCGCTGCTGGCCGCCGCGGCGTGCGCGCTCGGCGTGCTGGCCGCCGGCGCGCAGGATCGACCGGCGAGCGCGGACTCCGCGCAGGGCTCGGCCGCGACATCGTCGAGCGTGCGGGCCGACGTTCAGAGATTCGCCGCGCGCGTCGAGGTGCAGCTCGCCTCTCGCGGAGCTGCCAGCGGCTCGTGGGGCTTGCTGGTCGCCGACGCCGACAGCGGCGAAGTCCTCTACGAAAAAAACGCCGATCGTTATTTCGCGCCGGCGTCGAACGCCAAAATATTCACGACGGCGCTCGCGCTCGCAACGCTCGGCCCCGGATTTCGCTTTCGCACGACGATTGAAACGCACGCGGCGCTTTCGCCCGCAGGGCGCCTTGCCGGCGACCTGGTGTTGGTGGGACGCGGCGATCCCAATCTATCGAATCGCAAATTTCCGTTCGATAAGGAAGTTGAGCGCGAAGGTCCGCCGGAAAAAGTGTTGGCCGATTTGGCCGATCAGGTCGTGGCGCACGGCGTACGCGAAATTGCGGGAGACATCGTCGCCGACGATTCCTACCTTTCTTATGAGCGCTTCCCAGCAGGCTGGACCGTCGACGACATCATGTGGGGTTCCGGCGCGCCGGTCTCCGCGATCGTGGTCAACGACAATACGTTCACGCTGGAGTTGCGCCCCGCGGCGCGCGAAGGCGATCCCGCCACTTTCGTCACCGCACCTTGGGCGGGCTTTTACACGATCGAAAACGGAATTCTGACCGGCGCGCGCGGCGCGGAGGAAAAGCTGCGCGTCTCGCGCGAGCCCGGCTCGCGCACCATTCGCCTCTCCGGCTCGATTCCCGCCGGCGCGGAGCCGCGAATTTTGACCGTCGCCATCGAAGAGCCGGCCGAATACGCCGCTGCGTTGCTGATGCAACTGCTCGAAGAGCGCGGCGTGAAAATTTCCGGCGTGGCCCGCGCAATCCACGCCGAACCGCCGCCCGAAACGCTGCCTGTACGCGACATGGCGGAAGCCAGGCCCGCCCCCGGCGTGCAAGCTGCGGCCGCGACGCCGGCCGCGCCTGTCAATCTGGGGAATCCGGTCACAGTGCACCTCGCGACCACTGTGCTGGCTGAACACATTTCGCTGCCGCTGTCCGAAGACGTGCGCTTGGCGAACAAGATCAGCGAGAACTTGCACGCCGAATTGCTGCTGCGCATTTCGGCGCGAGAAACTACAGGAGCGATGAGTATCGAAGACGCCCTGCCGTTCGCCGAATCGTGGCGCGACGCCGCCGGCCTGCCCGCGGATGGCGCGTTGCTCACGGATGGCTCGGGCCTTTCGCGCGAGGATCTGGTGACGCCACGCGCCGCCGTGGCGCTACTCGAATACGCGGCGCGGCAATCGTGGGGCGAGCTTTTCCGGTCAACGCTGCCGATCGCCGGCGAAGACGGCACGCTCGCCGACCGCATGAAAGCCACGGCTGCGGCGGGCCGCATCCAGGCCAAGACCGGCACGCTCGAACACGTGAACGCGCTTTCGGGCTACGCGATCTCTGTGGGCGGAGCGCATCTGGTTTTTTCATTTTTGAGCGACGATCACGCCATGCGCGCACATGACGCTGAAGAAGTGCTCGATGCCATCGCCGTCGCCATGGTTGAGGAATTTCAGCCGTCGCACGCCAGTTCGCTCGCCGTAACGCCCGGCGCACAGCCCGGCGCGGAGAGAAGCGCGACGCCAAATCCTCAAAAAGAAAATCGGCGCTAGCTGCACGCGCCGCGGAACCGACACCCCATGCCAAAACGCAAACCGGCCCGGCCGGAACGCCTGCCAGTGATCACCGTGTTCGGCAGTTCGCGGCCTCGCGAAGGCGATGCCGATTACGAATCGGCGCGCGCACTCGGCCTCGCGCTCGCGCAGCGCGGCTTCGCCGTGTGCACGGGAGGCTACGGCGGCGTGATGGAAGCGGCGTCGCGCGGCGCGAAGGAAGGCGGCGGGCGCGTGCTGGCCGTCACCGCGAAATTTTTCCACCCGCACGCGAATCGTTGGGTGGATGAAGAATTTCGCGCCGCCACATGGCAGCAGCGCCTGTTTGAATTGATTCGCCGCGGCGACGGTTACGTTGCGTGCAAAGGCGGCACCGGCACGTTGGTCGAGCTGGCCGTCGTATGGGAAATGCTGAACAAGGGCATCGTGCGCCGCCCGAAACCTTTCGTAGTGCTCGGCGCGTTCTGGGCGCCGGTGCTCGAATGCGTCCGCGAAGTGGAGTGCGAGCGATCGAAGTGGGCTGAATCGGAGAGCGCGTTGGTGCGCGTTGCGGACACGCCTGAAGCCGCCGCCGCTTTCTTGGCGGAGCGCCTGCTTGAGGCGAAGCTCGGCGCGAAAGCGGCCGCGAAACCCGCGCCCGCGCTATTCTGAAACTCTCATGTCCCGCTCCGCACAAGACGTTCTGGAACTCGATCGCCTGCGCGATCTTGTACGCGGCGAAACCACGTGCGCGCTCGGGCGCCGCGCGATCGATGCGCTGGAATTTTCCACCGATCGGGCTTATCTCGATGCGCAGTTCGAGTTGATTGCCGAAGGCGTTGCGTATTTGCGCGCCGGCAGCGATCTCGGATTCGGCGCGCTGCCCGATCCTGCAGAGTGGCTGGCAAAGGCCGCGGCCCCGGGAACGATTCTGACGCCGCTCGAATTGCTCGACGCCGCTTCGCTCGTCGAGACAACCGAAGCGCTGCGGCAAACTTTTCGCGGCGACGCGCCGAAGTTCCCGCTGCTCGCCGCCCGCGCCGCCTCGCTGGCCGATTCGCGCGCGCTGGCTCGCGAAATTCGCCGCGTGATTCTGCCGGACGGTACGCTGGCCGACGATGCCTCCCCCGCGCTAAAGCGCGCGCGCACCGCGTTGGGCCGCACGCGCGTGGCCATCGAAAAAGCGCTCGACCACATTCTGCGCGAGCGCGGTTTGCCGCCCGGCGAAGATTACGTCACGCGGCGCAACGATCGCTTCGTCGTCCCTGTGCGCGCCGCGGAGCGCCGCACCGTGCCGGGCGTAGTGCACGCCTCAAGCGCCACGGGCCAGACGCTGTTCGTCGAGCCCTTCGAGACCGTCGAGCTGAATAATCGCCTCGTCGAACTCACCGATGAAGAAGCCGCGGAGATCGCGCGCCTGCTCGAGGAGTTGACGCACCGCGTGCAGGACGCGCTCGCTCTGCTGCGCGCCGCCGCCGCGGCCGTCGCCGAATTCGATTCGCTCTTCGCGCGCGCGCGATTCAGCCGGCGCGTCGATTGCGCGCGACCAATTTTCGGAAGCGCCGCATCCACCGCGCCTCACCTCGCGCTTCGCGCCGCACGCCATCCGGTTTTGGACGATGCGCTGCGCCGCCAGGGCCGCGCGGCTGTGCCGATCACGCTGGAACTGGGCGGCGCGGAAACCGTGCTAGTGATCAGCGGTCCGAACACCGGTGGAAAAACGGTGGCGCTGAAAACGGTGGGTCTCGCCGCGCTCGCGGCGCAATGCGCGATTCCTGTGGCCGCGGATTCCGCCGAACTGCCGATTTTCGATCGAATCCTCGCCGACATCGGTGACGAGCAATCCATCACCGCCGATCTTTCCACTTTCTCCGCGCACGTGCTGAATCTCCGCGCGATGCTTGAAGTCGCTGGGCCCGGGTCGCTTGTGCTGGCCGACGAAATGGGCACCGGCACGGCTCCGGAAGAAGGCGCAGCGCTGGCCGTCGCGCTTCTCGACGCTTTTCGCGCGCGCGGCGGATTGACGCTGGCGACCACGCATCACGATCGATTGAAATCCTACGCCGCCGCCACGCCCGGTGTGCTGAATGCGTCGGTGGAATTCGACGCCGTCGCTCTGCGGCCCACATATAAGTTGCGCGTCGGCGTGCCGGGCGGCTCGAGCGGCATTGAAATCGCCGAGCGCCTCGGCCTTCCCCACGACGTCATCGAGCGCGCACGCGCCCTGCTGGAACCCGCCGCGCGCGAGGCCGCGCAACTCATCTCCTACTTGCATCGTGTGCGCGACGACCTGGAACAAGCGCAGCGCGACGCGGCGACGCAAGCGCGCGAACTCGATCGCGAACGCCAACAATTGCGCACCGAATGGATCGAGCGGCAGCGGCGGCGCATCGCCGAACTCGAACGCGAATTCGCCGAAGCCATGAAGCTGCACGAAAAGCAGATCGCGCAGGCGATCGAAGCCGTGAAAGATCGCGAGCTGCGCGCGCAACTCGAAAAACAAACGCGCCGTAAAATTTCCGGCTTCCAGGCCGACGCGAAAGCCGCCGCCGATGCCGCCGTGCTGCAGCAACTCTCCGCGTCGCAGGCCGATCTGGGAGTTGGCGCGCCGCAAGCGGATTTGCCGCCGCGCCCCGATCAGCTCGTCGAAGGCGCGCGCGTCCGTGTGCGCGGTTGGCCCGCCGCGGCCACGCTGCGCCGCCGCGACGATTCCACTGCCGAAGTCGAAGCCGGTTCGCTGCGCATGAAAATCGCGCTGGAAGACATCGTCGCCGTGCTGCCCGCCCCGGCGCCGACGACCGCCGGCAAAGGCGGCCGCTCGGGATTGACCGTGCACGCTAAGCCGGATTCAGAGGACTCGGAAACAGACGCGGCCGTCGATGAAATCAATCTGATCGGCTGTACCGTCGAAGAAGCCACGCGTCGCGCAGACAAATTCATCGATCAAGCCGCCGTCGCCGGAAAACCGCGCGTCCGCCTGATCCACGGACACGGCACGGGAGCCCTGCGCCGCGGCCTAGCCGAATTTTTGTCCACGCATCCGCTGGTCGAGCGCATCGCGGCCGAGGCCGAAGAGCGCGGCGGGACAGCAATCACGGTCGTCGATCTGAAAGACTGAAAGCGGGCTACACTCTAAAGCAGTCTCATGGCTGAAGCAGGATCATTCGCCGATAAGGTCAAGCAGCAAGCGGACATCGTCCGTGTGGTGGGCGAATACGTTCGCCTGAAAAAATCCGGACAGAATTTCACCGGCCTGTGCCCGTTCCATTCCGAAAAGACGCCGTCGTTCGCCGTTCATCCCGTAAAGCAGATTTACCACTGCTTCGGCTGCGGCGTGGGCGGCGACGTTTTTCAGTTCGTGATGGAAATGGAAAAATGCAGCTTTCCGGATGCGGTCCGCAGCGTGGCGGAAAAATGCGGCATCGCCGTGCCGCGCCCGCGCGAGCGGTCACCCGAGGAGCGCCAGGAAAATCAGCAGCGCACGGCGCTGGTGGAAATCCATCGGGAGGCGCAGGCATTTTTTTCGCGGCAATTGGAAACCACGATGGAAGGAAAAGCCGCGCGCGCGTATCTGGAGGACCGCGGCCTGGATGCGCAGGCCATCACGAGATTCGGATTGGGCTATGCGCCTTCGGGCGGCGACGCGCTGCTGCGCGCGCTGCGCGCGAAGTATGCCGAAAAATTGCTCACTCTCTCCGGCCTTGTAAGCAGTGACTCGTCCGGTCGGCTCTACGACAAATTTCGCCGGCGGATCATTTTCCCTATCGCCAACGAATCCGGAAAAGTGATCGCGTTCGGCGGCCGCGCCCTCGGCGACGATCAGCCAAAGTATCTGAACTCGCCCGAAACGCCGATCTACTCAAAAAGCGGCGTGCTCTACCATTTGGATCGCGCCAAAGAAGGCCTGCGGCAGCGCGATTTCGCCATTTTGGTGGAAGGCTACATGGACACGATCGCCGTGGCGCGCGCCGGTATCTCGAATGTGATCGCCAGTTGCGGCACCAGCCTCACGGAGCCACAGGCGCGTCTGCTCGCGCGCTTCACGCATCGCGTCGTCGTCAACTACGATCCCGATTCCGCCGGGCAAGCGGCCACCGAGCGCTCGCTTACGTTGCTGCTCGAACAAGGTTTCGAGGTGCGCGTGCTGCAATTGCCCGGCGGCAAAGATCCGGACGCATTCATTCGCGCGGAAGGCGCCGCGGCTTATACGAAACTCCTGGAAGCCGCGCCGCCCTATCTCGATTATTTGATTTCGCGCGCGCGCCAAATGGATCTGACCACGGCCGAAGGAAAGCTGCGCGCCGTGAATTTCCTTTTGCCCTATGTGCAGCGCAGCCCGAACAGCCTGCTGCGCTCGGAATGGGCCACGCGCATCGCGCAACAATTGCGCGTGGAAGAGCCGGTGCTGCGCGAATCGTTGAAGCGCGCCGCATCCGAGCGCCGCGACAAAGTGACCACCAATCCCGTGCTTGTGGCGCATCCCGGCAAGCAAGTCGAGCGCCGGCTGATCCAGCTTCTCTTTGAGGCTGAAGGCTTCCGCCGCCAACTCGCGCAAGCCATGCGCACCGAAGAATTGCATCGCGGCCTGGAAACGGAGCGCATCCTGGAAGCGCTGCTCGCAGCAATCCTGGTGCCCGGCGGCTCTGGTGAGCGGCCCGATGCCGTGGCGCTCGGCGCAGCGCTGGAAGATCGGGATAAGCGGCTCCTGTTCGAGATCGCCTTCGAGTCTGGGCAAGAATCCACGTGGGAAGAGGCCGAAAGCTGTCTCGGCACGCTGCGCCGCCTGCGCTTTGAAACCGAGCTGGCCGCGATCCAGGCGGAAATCGAAATCCAAGCAAAATCGAAATCGGCGGAGAGCGCCGAAGCCTTGCGCCAATTGCTCGAGCGCAAACAAGAGCTCAGCCGCCGCCGATCCGGCGCGGCGCACTGACGCCGCCCGCTACCCTCCCGGACTGAATCCGTTGGACACAAGGTGTTGACGAGCGCGCATTTCGCCGTGTAACTTGTCGGGGTTTCACGCGGAACTCTCCTTGGGTGACGTGCATCCAATCCATTGGGCGGCGAGACCCCGATGGGCAATCGGGACGATTCAGGACCGGGCCGAACGTACGAGAATCACGGCAATCCCACAAACGGATTCATTCATTCGGGAATTTTTCCCTGGCGCGGTTGCTGATCCCCGGGGCACGTCCCTGTTCGTCTGCCGGACTGCGCGGAGCGCATTGCTTCAATCGGCTGCGCGGAGCGCATTGCTTCAAGCATCTGCGCGAAGTGTAGTGCGTTAGATTAGGAATTGGCGGAGGGCCCTTTGCCGTCGGCCATCGAAGAGAAATTTGACCAGGTACGCCAGCTCATCGCCTTGGGCAAAGAACGCGGCTACCTGCTCTACGACGAAGTGAACGACGCGCTGCCGGCCGAAGTGCATTCGTCGGAAGATATCGACGATCTGCTCTCGACATTCGAGCGCTACGGAATCGATGTGTATGAAGACGCTGCCGCTGCCAAGGCCGCGCGTTCATTGGCCGAGCCTGCAGAAGCCCCCGAACCCGAAAGTAAGTCCGAAGCCGCGGACGAAAGCGAACTCGACTTAACCCCGGGCACGCTCGAAAAAACCAACGACCCGGTGCGCATGTATCTGCGCGAGATGGGCACGGTTCCGCTGCTGACGCGCGAAGGTGAAGTGACCATCGCCAAGCGCATCGAGCGCGGGCAGAACCTCGTGCTGAAAACCGTCACGCGCTCGCCGATCGTGCTGAAAGAATTGCTTTCGGTCGGCGAGGATCTGCGCAAGGGCACGCGCTCGATCAAAGAAATCATTCAGTTCGACGACGAAGAGCTGACCGAAGAAAAAATCGAGAACAAAACCAAGAGGACGCTGAAGGTGCTCGAACGCATCGGCAATCTGTATCTCGAGGCGCTGAAGCAAGCGGCGAAACTCGAGAAGACGCCGAAATCGAAAAAGCGCCCCTACTTGCACGCGCGCTACGCCGTGGCGCGCACGCGGATCGAAATGTCCGATCTGGCGCGCTCGCTCGAATTTCATCCGCTCGAGCGCAAGCGCCTGATCAACGGCATCCGTTATACCGTCGAACGCCTGCAATCGCTGGAGCGCGAAACCGGAAAGCTTGAACGCCGCGCCGACGTCGCCCGGGGCGACACCGCCGTCGAAGCGCGCAAGGAGTTGCGCACCCGCCGCACGGAGTTGCGCGAAATCGAAATCACCAGCGAAGTTGGCCTGACGGAACTGAAGCGCACGCTGCAGGTGATCTTGCGCGGCGAAGCCGAAGCCGAACAGGCCAAAAAAGAATTGATCGAGGCCAACCTGCGCTTGGTCGTTTCCATCGCCAAGAAATACACCAACCGCGGCCTGCAATTCCTGGACTTAATTCAGGAAGGCAACATCGGCTTGATGAAGGCCGTGGATAAATTCGAGTGGCGCCGCGGCTACAAGTTTTCGACCTACGCCACATGGTGGATTCGCCAGGCCATTACCCGCGCCATCGCCGATCAAGCGCGCACCATCCGCATTCCGGTGCACATGATCGAAACGATCAACAAGCTAATCCGCACCAGCCGTCAATTGGTGCAGGAACTTGGCCGCGAGCCCACTTCGGAAGAAATCGCCAAGCGCATGGAAATCGCCGTCGCCAAAGTACGCAAAATTCTGAAAATCGCGCAGGAACCGATCTCTCTCGAAACTCCGATCGGCGAAGAGGAAGATTCGCATCTGGGGGATTTCATCGAGGACAAGGCCGTCGTCTCGCCCTCCGACGCCGTGATCAATTTGAATTTGAAAGAGCAAACCAATTCGGTGCTGAAGACGCTGACGCCGCGCGAGGAAAAAGTGATCAAGATGCGCTTCGGATTGGACGACGGCTCCGAGCACACGCTCGAAGAGGTGGGCCAATCCTTCGCCGTGACGCGCGAGCGTATCCGCCAGATCGAAGCCAAAGCCCTGCGCAAGCTGCGCCACCCATCGCGCTCGCACAAACTGCGCGCGTTCCTCGAAGGCACTTCGCGCGAGTACCTCTAAAGCGCCGGGCTCTCCGCCTTTTTCTGCGGCAAATTGTTCTTACGGCGTGCCTGCCGGCAAATTCACTGAAGTCGCGTAGCGATACACCATCTCCGCGCCGCGATCCGCGCCAATCGCCACCAAAATCACCAGCACCACCAACCCCGCAAGAAACCACTTCTGCGCGGCGCCTGAAAGACGCGGCTTGAGCAGCGCCACAAGGCACAACCAGCCGGCAATTGTCGTCGCAAACAGCATCAGCGTCTCGTGAACGCTCAGCACGCCGCGCACCGCGCCGAACGGTGGCACGGACTTTTCCGCGCGCCAACCGGTGAGCACCGCGAACACCGCGGCCAACGTGCCCAGGTACAACGTCCGCGCGGCGGTGCGACGCCAATCCTCGCTTCCGCGCGCCACAGCCACAATTTCAAACACCAGCGCGCCAACCCACAACGCGATCGGGAAGTGCACGAACAGCGGATGAACATTCAACATGGAATGAAGACCGGGAAGCATGGGGTTCATGGCGCCTCCGCCGCGAAGACTATACCGACGGCGCCATTCTCGCGCGCGCAGGGCTCAGGGGCAAATCTCGTTGCACTCGGCGGCCGCAACGCTCAGGCACGTTCAGACGGCCGGCGGCGGAAATGGAATCGAACGCACGGGTGATTCCACCGTGCGTGTGCGCAGCGCCGCAAACGCAGCCATCGCGTAAAGCAATCCGAGCAGTGCAAACGCTTCCGTGAGGCTTCTGTGTTCGGCGAACCAACCCAGCAGGAAACTCATGGTCATTTGCAAAATCGTGGCGATCACAGAAAACGCCGATAGCGTGCGCCCCATCAAGCGCCTCGGCACAATGCCCATCAGCGAAGACTGCGTCAGCACGCCGCCCAGCGCGCGACACGCGCCGAACAGCGCGTTCATCGCCACAGCCAACGCAAGCCAGCGCACCAACGGAAACATCGTGTGGCCAATCGCCAGGATCGCGAGCGCCCCAACCAGCACCGCAACCGGCCGCCGTTGCGCCAGCCACGCCGCCACCAGTCCGCCGGCCACCGCTCCGATCGCCCAGCCCGCTTCGATGTAACCGTAGCCGCGCGGGCCAGCCGAAAGTAGATCTCGCGCCAGCGCCACCACCAGCACGTTGGCGCTGATCACGCCCGCCATCATGCACGCGTACGTCAATCCCAACGCCAGCACGCGCGGCTGCTCGCCGAGATATCGCAGACCCTCGGCGATCTCCGCCGTGAAGCGCCGCCCTGAGAACATCGACGACGCGCCCGGCAGCGTCTCGCCGCCCCGCGTGTCCAGCACGGATTCCACCGGCGGCGCTTGCAACGGCGCCGCGGCGGCAAAACTGTGGTGCGGCAGGAATCGGCCGTGGCGCACAGCCACCAAGCAAATCGCCGCCACAAAATATGTCGCGCCGTCGATCGCCAGGATTCCGCCCAACCCCGCGCGCTCGTACACAAATCCCACCACAGCTCCCGATGCGATCATCCCGCCCTGCACGGCGATCAATATCGCGGAATTCGCGCCCACCAGTTGCGTCGCCGGAATCAGCTCCTGCACCAGCGAATTGGTCGTCGACCAATAAATCGCGAAGCCCATCCCCAGCAGCAGCTCCATCCAGTAAATGCCGGAGAGTTCCAGGCGATGCGTGACCGCCAGCGCGGCGATCCCGAGCACCAGCGCCGAGCGCGCGAAATCCAGCGTGATCGCCAGATAGCGCCGGTCCACGCGGTCGATCAGCACCCCGCCGAACGGCGGCACAAACAATCCCGGCAGCGTCACCAGAATCACCATCCAACTCACGCTGACGGTGGAATGCGTGCGGCTAAGGATGTACCACGTCACGCCGGCATAGTTCATGCCCGTCCCAAACAGCGAAACGAACATGCCCACAAACAGCCAGCGAAAGCCGGGCAATGCCGTCAGCTTTTTCCAATCCAATTTTTCTTGCCTGATCGTCGTCATGGACGGGCCGCACTCAACCCACACTGAGTCTGCCAAACTCCGCGCCGATTGATAAGCGAAAAGCCGAGGGCCGCCGCCCGGTGAATTACGGGCTACCCCTAACTCGTTGTACCCATTCGGATTGCCGACGTTAGCATTTTCCGCCTCCCTCAGGACACGGGGCACGCATCGCCATCCGCTGCAAGGAATCCCGCGCCCGCCGTTCAAACACTGGGCACGAATTCTGGCCTGGAGAAAGACGCACGAAGGAGGAGCGATGCAAAGAGCAACGCTATTGGGATTGAGTGTTCTGGGAATCGCGTCACTGGCCGCGGGTCTCTCGGTGCGCGCAGTCGGCGCCGGCGGCCGCGGCGGTGGAGATCAAACGCAGGCTTCGGCAGCATGGCGCCTCGGCGAAGGCGTCACGTACGAAAATTTAACCGTCTTCCCGGTGCTCAGCAAAGAATCGGTGGACACGCGCGGCTACGAAACTCTCGATGAAGCGTTGTCGTCCGGCGACGCCGTCGTCTCCGAGAGCGGCACGAACGCGATGCGCCGCTGGCGCGAGAATGACGGCCCCACGCCGGAGTATTACGTTGAAGGCGCGCAGGTCAATCAGCTCGTCCTCGTCTATCGCGGCAAGCGGCCGCTGGTGCTCCTCGCCGGCGAACTGGTCAGCGGCGGCAAGCAGGATCGCATCATCGGCAAGGATCGCATCGTTCCCGTCGGCGCGAAGCCGCTGCCGCTCGACGTCTTCTGCGTCGAGCATGGCCGCTGGTCGAACGGCGAGCAATTTTCGGAGTCCAAAATCATCGTGCATCCTTCCGTGCGCGAAAAAGCCGCGGTGAATCAGGAGCAGGAGAGCGTCTGGGCCGCCGTGAGCAGCGGCTCGACCGCAACCGCCTCTGGCTCGGGCGGCGGCGAAGGTGGCGGTGAGGTCGCCGCCGCACCGCCCCCGCTCTCGCACGAAGCCGTCGTCGGCGTCGTTGTGGCGTATGGCGGCGAGGTCGCCTGGAGCGACGTCTTCGCTTCGCCGGAGCTTTTCGCCAGTTACTGGCCGAAGCTCCTGCGCAGCTACGTCGTCGAAGCCCTCGCGCGCCCCGAGACGCACGAGCACGCTTCGCTCGACGACGCGCGCCAATTCCTAATGCCGCTGGTGGGACGCGAAACCACGGAGAGCGAGCCCGGCGTCTATCGCTGGCGCGAGGTCAGCAACGAGCGCTACGCCGAAATTTCGCTCGACACGCTTCAGCCGGCCGAACTGCAATTGCACTGGCTGAAGATTCACCGCTCAACCTGAGCGCCTAACCGGCCGAGCCGCGTGTGTGATTAGGCCGCCAAGCCACCACGCGGCTCGCATCCGGACAAGTCGCAAGCAACTCCGGGATCGTGCGCCCCAACACCGGATGCCGCAGCCCCGGCGCCAATTCGGTCAGCGGCACGAGCACAAATCGCCGCGCCGCGATCCCCGGATGCGGAATCTCGAGGCCCGGCTCGCGCGCCACGCTCGCGCCGCAAAACAAAATGTCGATGTCGATCGTGCGCGGCCCGCGCCGCACCGTCCGCTCGCGCCCCAGTGATTTCTCAATTCCCAACAGGGCGTCAAGCAAAGCCCGGGGCGCCAGCTCCGTTTCCGCCTCGACCACCATATTCAGAAACATCCCCTGTGCCGGAGCGTCCACCGGCTCCGTCTCATAAATCTTGGAGCGCCGCAGCACGCGAATCCCAGCGGGCCCGAGCGCGAGAATCGCGCGCACAACAAAATCCGCGCGATCCCCAAGATTCGATCCCAGCGAAAGATAAACGATTTGCGTGGCGGGCATTGCGAGGGAAATTCTTCAGAAGAGGTGCTGCTGGCTGCGCGGCGCTTCCAACCCAAAATGCTTGTACGCCAGCGCCGTGGCCACGCGCCCGCGCTGCGTGCGATCCAGCAATCCGAGCTGCATCAAATACGGCTCATAAATCTCCTCGATCGCATCTTCCTCTTCGCTCAGCGACGCCGCAATCGTGTTCAACCCCACCGGCCCGCCCGCATATTTCTGAATGATCGTGAGCATCATCTTGCGGTCGGTTTCATCCAGCCCGTGCTCGTCGACGCCCAACATGTGCAGCGCCTCGCGGGCAGCGTCGGCCGTAATTCGCCCTTCCTTGCGCACCTGCGCAAAATCGCGCGCCCGCCGCAGCAATCGATTCGCCACGCGCGGCGTGCCGCGGCTGCGTCGAGCGATCTCTTGCGCGCCCTCGTCATCCACGTCAATATTCAAAATCTTCGCCGAGCGCCGCACGATCTCCAGCAAATCCTCCGGCGTGTAAAAATCCAGCCGATGCACGATCCCGAATCGCGAGCGTAGCGGCGCCGTCACCAACCCCGCGCGCGTCGTCGCCCCAATCAGCGTGAACTGATTCAATTGAAATGGATGTATCCGCGCGCCTGTGCCTTGCCCGACGATCAGGTCAATTCGGTAGTCCTCCATCGCGGGATAAAGAATCTCCTCGATAGCTGGCTGGAGGCGGTGAATTTCATCCAGGAAGAATACTTCGTGCTTGTCGAGGTTCGTCAAAACAGCCGTCAGATCGGTTTTGCGCTCGAGCATCGGCCCGGAGCTCGTCTGGATTCTCACGCCGAGCTCATTCGCTAAAATTTGCGCCAGCGTCGTCTTGCCGAGTCCCGGCGGACCGTACAGCAGCACGTGGTCCAACGCGTCCCCTCGGGTCCGCGCCGCTTCAACGGCAATGGCCAGATTGACCTTCAGTTGTTTTTGTCCGATGAAGTCCCCAAATCGCTGCGGCCGTACGCTCGCCTCGATCCGCGCGTCCTCATCGGACGCCTGCCCTGAAAGAATCCCTTGTTTCGCTTTTTCCATCTCGATGTCGGTATCCGTCCGTTGCTGTACTATCCCCATCCCGAGCCCGGTCACCCGCCTCGACCTAGGCTCTTCTCCCGGTCCCTTTCTGCGCTGGCGCGCTCAGCTCGAGCAATGCTGCGCTCAGCAATGTTTCGAAGCTAGCTGCCATTTCGCTATCGCGCCCCGCGCGTTCGACGGCCGCCTCGGCCGAACGAGAATCGCAACCGAGATTTAGGAGCGCCGAAACTACGTCACCGGAAACGCCTCCGCGCCCCGCCGGTGGCTGAGTTTCCGGTCTCGTCTCCCCTAACTTGTCGCGCAGCTCTACGATCATCCGCTCGGCCGTCTTCTTGCCAACGCCCGGAATCCGCGTTAGCCGCGCGATATCGCCTTCGCGAATCGCCGGCCCTAACTCATCCGCGCTCATCCCCGAAAGAATTTTCAGCGCCAGAGTCGGCCCCACTCCCGAAGCCGAAAGCAGCATCTCGAACAAATGTTTCTCGCGCGCCGTCAAAAATCCGTATAGCGCCAGCGCATCCTCCCGCACATGCGTGTGCACCAGCAGCACCACTTCTTCCCGCAGCCCGCCCAACGCATAAAACGTCGAGAGCGGAATATTCACAAGATATCCCACCCCGCCAACCTCCACGATCAGTTGGTTCGGTCTTTTGTCCGTCAGTGTCCCGCGAAGTTGCGCGATCATAGTTGTGTTTGCAAACGCACTACACTCAACGCGAGCGATTATTGATTAGCGCCAGGTGCCAGTCAACAAACGCGTCACGCTCGTTGAGTCTCCGGAGCCGACGGCAGAGATCACAAATGAAACAAGCTAGAAAAGAAAAGGCTTTCGCCCCGTCGCCCGGGAACTACGGACAGGGGCAGCGCTCCCCGACTTAGCCGCGGACATACCTTGCTCGGACAGGAGACTGCTGAGTTGCTCCCCATCTATCAACTCTAGTCCTACAGCGTGAGCGAAATCTGTCGCCTGCGTTGTAAAACCTGAGGTCGTAATCAAAATGCCCTTGACGGCATTCGGTCGCGCCGAGACTGACCCGTGAAACTCACGGACGACGGGCGCACCGACCAGCGACCTCGGCGAAAAACGCTTGCACTGAATCATATAGGTGCCGCCAACCAATGGCCTGTCCAGCTCCGCAACTATGTCAATCCCGCCGTCGCCGCTTGCCTTAGTCATCTGCGCGTGAAAGCCAAGCCGCGCCAATAGAGCGGTGATCAACTCTTCGAATTGAATCCCCGTGAGATTCTGCAAGTCACCGTAAGGCTCAGTAGATAAACCCGTCGAAGCCCTGAACCCGTACGTCGAGAGAACCTCGGCGGCGTCCTTTTCATTGATGATGCCTGGGATGAGTCTCGCCAGCCTTTGGATCGTAATTCCGATTTTATGGGGAATACCGCCGCTGACCTGTGAGATCAGCTTGGCAACGCCGGGACCGATTGTCACGCCATCCTTTGCGGAAATAAGAGAAGCTATCGCTTCGAGTTCAGATTGCAAATACGGTTCCATGGGAATCGTCAGCGCAAACGCGTCCCTCAATTCGGGCGAACAGTCAGATGCCCGGTGAGCCGTTGCTACGCAGGTGAATTGGTTAAGTTGAAATGGGTGTATGCGTTCGCCAGCGCCCTGACCAATTACAAGATCAATCCGTTCGTGGTGTAACGCATCCAAGAAAATGTGTCGCACGTGGGCGGGCAATTCCCCGACATTTTGAACCAATAAGACGTCCCGCTGGCCCAGGCCTGTCAGGGCCGCGGAGAGGTCACCCTTACGCTCGATTGTCGTGGCGTCCAAATCATGGACGGCGACGCCACATTCCGCAGCAAGGACATGCGCCATAGTGCGCTTGCCCATTCCGTCCGCTCCCGTGATCAAGAGATGGCCCGCTGCTGTACCCCTGGCACGAGAAAACTCGCAAATTGCAGCCAGACGACTGACGACGCCTTTCTGACCGATCACTTGATTGAACCGAAGAATTGCCGTTGCTGGGGGCTTCGCTTGAACGGGAGGCGACGTTTGGGGAGCGGTGGCGAGTCGCTTCCCACACTTTGCGCAGTATTGCTGAGGGTTGGAAAGCTCGGTGCCGCATGAGGTGCAGCGCATTGCCCACTCCGTACAAGGAAAAGCTCAAGCTCGAGGAGAGGTTGAGCCGCGATCTTATCACGGACGGACAGCTGCACAGAGTCGGGCGTCCAGCTCCGATCTTTCTACGGCAAGCGCCAAAATACTAACCCTCACGAAAGATTCATTTGGCCTCGCTTGACACGTGACAGCCCAACGCGCAGCATCCCGTTAGATCGAAGTGAGGTGCCTGCCATGCTACTCGGACTTCCATATTCAAATTGGATTTATTTTGCGTGCGCGCTGATCGTCATCTACTCCTTGATGTCCATCCGCCGCGTGGGCCCGACCGAAGTCGGCTTGGTGTTAAAGCGCGTCGGGTTCAAAAAGCTCTCCGAAGATAACGCCATCGCGTTTCGCGGAGAGGCCGGCTATCAGGCCGATCTACTGATGCCTGGCCTGCGTTGGAAACCGTGGCTGATCTACCAAGTGGACAAATTTCCGTGGGTCCAAGTGCAGGCCGGAGAAGTCGGCGTCGTGATTTCGCAAGTCGGCGCGCCGCTGCCGATTGGCGCGAAGTCCGCGGTGTATAAAACGGCGTTCGGGAATTTCTCGAACTTGCGCGCGTTCGTCGCGGGCGGCGGCCAGAAGGGCGTGCAACGCCCGGTGTTTTCTCCCGGCACGCTCGCACCGATTCACCCCGTCGGTTTTCTCGTCGTCACCAAGAGCCAGGTCTACGGCCTGCCGATTTCGCCGGAGTTGCGCGCGCAGAGTGGAAGGAAGGGGAGTCTATCGCCTTCCGCATTCGGATTGCGCCCCGAACAGCTCGACCTCGTGCGCATTGAGCCGCAACAATACGGAAAAGACCGCGCACTGATGGACGTCGTCGGTATCGTGACCACCTACGAAGGCGATCCGCTGCCTTCGGGCGACATCGCCAGCCGCCTCGGCGGCTTCGCCGATATCGGCACGATGGAAAAGGCCGACGCCAAAGATGGCGAAGTGATCGAAATCCTGCTGGGAAACAAAAACAATCTGCACAATAACTATCAGGATTTTCAGCGCTTCCTCGATAACGGCGGACGCATCGGCTTGCAGCACGATCCGCTGCTCTACGGCGCCTACGCGCTGAATCCCTTCCTTGTGAGCGTGGAACTTGTCGGAATGCTCGTCGTGCAGCAAGGACAGGTCGCGGTGATCAAAGCCTACGTGGGCTTGCCGACGCAGGACACTTCCGGCTCCGATTTCAAATTCGGTTCGCTCGTGCGGCCCGGCCACCGCGGAATCTGGGAAGAGCCGCTGCGCACCGGAAAATATCCGCTGAACCCGCGCTGCTACCAGGCGGAAATCGTTCCGACTTCGATCCTCACGCTGAATTGGGCCGACGCGGTGTCTGACGCGCACAATCTGGACGCGCAGTTGAAGCAAATCGTCGCGAAAAGCTGCGAAGGATTCGTTTTCAATATCGATCTGCAAGTGCAGATCCACGTGCCGGACACCAATGCGCCGCGCGTGATCTCCATGGTCGGCACGATGCTGAACTTGGTGAACGAAGTCCTGCAGGCCGCCGTCGGCAATCACTTCCGCGATAAATTGCAGAGCATGCCCGCGGTCCGCTTCATCGAAACGCGCCAGCAAGTTCAGGAAGAAGCCTTCCGGCACATCAAGGAGCAACTCGATCAGTATCGCGTCGAAACACGCGGCGTTTACATCCAGGACGTCATCCTGCCCGAGGCGCTGGTCAGCGTCCTCACGCAACGCGAAATCGCCAACCAGGAAATCGAAACCTACAAGAAACAGCGCTCCGCTCAAGAAGAACGCATCGCCATGGAAAATTCGCGCGGCACCGCGGACATGCAATCCGATCTCGCGAAATCCAAAGTCGGCGTGGACATCAAAACCAATAACGCCAACGCGCGCACCGAGGAAGCGCGCGGCGAAGCCGAGTACATTCGCCAAACCGGCACCGCGCGCGGCGCCGAAGTCGAAGCCGTCGGATTGGCGCGCGCCCGCGGCTACCAGGCGCAAGTTCAGGCGCTCGGATCGAACGCCACGGCGCTGGTTAACGTGATCAACTCGCTCTCGCAAGGCTCGTCCAAATTCGTTCCGGACATCTTGGTTACCAGCGGTTCCGGCGGCGGCGCAATGGATGGTCTCGCCGCCACAGCCATGCGATTCCTGGCCGGAAACGGCGGCGCCCACGCCAACGGCGAAAAACCGCCCGAAGCCAAGCCCGCGCCCCCGGCCCTCCCCGACAAAGCGTCCGGAAAATCCGGCCAGCCCTAGCGCTCCCGCGGAGTCAGCAGTAGCAATTGCTGCCTGACGCGGACTGCGAGCCTTCAAAACGCATCCGCGGGCAGCCGTCAGTTTCAGGTTAATGCGTTAATCAAGAGTTGGCCCTCACGCTTCGCGCAGGCGTACTTGGTATCGGCTAAGGAGCCCTAGATAATCGTGAAAACAAGGCTTGGTCGCGCAACCGCTCCGCATCGAGTCTCCTTGAGGCCTCAACATGAAAACGTTTCTTAGCATCGCCTGACCTGCTCCCCGAAATTTAGTCCAGCCAAAAGTTAGCTTCTCCGGGTATAAGACCACGAGAGGAGAAGCACCATGAAGAGGAGCCGCTTTAGTGACGAGCAGATCGTCGGGGTGTTGAA
>Ga0187875_10000201_pt1 | contig 54697 bp, 45 predicted proteins | sample June2016WEW_17_1_2_FD_132978 | JGI IMG/M metagenome (GOLD analysis project Ga0187875, IMG submission 132978) | Peatland microbial communities from SPRUCE experiment site at the Marcell Experimental Forest, Minnesota, USA - June2016WEW_17_10 | ecosystem: Environmental > Terrestrial > Soil >...
CGTTGTAATTGTCACCGATCATTCCGACTACGATTACCGTCGAATTGTGGGGGAGGCCAAGTTAGTGGTCGACACCCGCAATGCGACGAAGGGAATCGAGAGTCCGAAAGTCGTACGCTGTTAGTTTTCGTCGGGTCTCAATGTGTTGCACACCGGTAAGGAAAAGGTCGTCGGGATGTAAAATTCTCCCTATTGTCGCCCGCTTGGACTCCGACGTAGACCCTGTCGCGCAAGCAATTGATAAATAAATAGTTATTCTTTCAAGGCAGGCCCGAAAACGGCCTTTGCCGTGCATCTTTTCGGCGGTGGGTCCTAAGCTTGGTCGTCTGCCCTCTTCGCAGGGCAAAAAACTTTAAGTCCAGTAGGGTGTTCGAACATTGGTTGAGTAAACGTGGTCATGGGATATTCTGCCTCTGAAGAGACTCTCTTCTCGCTGCTGCCGAAAACGAGAACTCCCTGGACGGAGTTCGTTTTCAGCACTGCGGCACAGGTTTGCCTGATCGCATTTCTGGTGTGGCTGCGCCTGCTTCATCCCGGAATCCTATCCGCTCCCGAGCACACTTTTCGTTCGGTACAGCTGGTGAGCAATCCGGTGCCAGTCAACCTTCAGCCACAGCCGTTGCGACAACTGCCGTTGCCGGTATCGGTCGCAAATATCGATCCGCCGGCCAACGCGCTGCGCCTTCCTGCGCCTCAGCCGAAAGTTATGAAAGTAGAAGCGGCTCCGGCGCCCGCAATCAACATCGCGGCCAAGCGGCTCGAACCGCTACCGATGAGCCCCGCGCCCGTAATTCCTAAAGTTGTGAATACAAATACGTTTTCCAGCGGGAGTTCGGCTGCGCTCACGCTAGCGCGTGCCCCATCGCAGGTGCAGACTGGCGGTTTCGGCGATCCGAACGGTATTCCGGCAAAACCCAATCAAGGGAAGGCGGTGAACGTTGCTGCGATGGGTTCGTTCGATCTGCCAACTGGGGAAGGCCATGGTAACGGTAACACCGGTGCCAATGGACTGCCCGGCACCGTCGCTAGTGCCGGCTTTGGTGGCGGAACCGCCACTGCCAACGGCCGGACTCATACGGCGCCGCAGGGGGCGGTCCGGCAGAGTGGCTTCGGCGATGCGGCTGCTCCAGCGGCACATTCGAACCAGGCGGAAGCTGCGGCCGTAGCCGCAGTGCCTGCGGAAATCATCTCCAAGCCCACCCCGCTCTATACTCAGGAAGCACGCAGTTTGCGGATTCAGGGCGAGGTTCTCCTAGAGGTAGTTCTCGAGGCCTCGGGCAGCCTGAGAGTGCTCCGGGTGGTACAAGGTTTAGGCCATGGCCTAGACGACAATGCCGTCCGGGCAGCCGGACAGATTCGTTTTAAGCCTGCGATCAGGAATGGCCAACCAGCCGATTCCACGGTCGTCTTGCACATTATTTTTCAATTGGCATAGCTTCCGCCACCGAAGGGTCTTATGCGTATTTTGCAGTTGAGTCTGCTGTCGTTCTGGTTGATGTCGGCGTCTTCGTTCCCCGTATTCTGTCAGGACTCCAGTTCTGCCCCGGCGCAAGCGATCTCGAACGATGCGAACGGACAAAGCGGAATCTCGCTTGCCACACCATCCCCGGCGTCCTTCGATGATGTGATGGACCGCGTGGTTCAGAAAGAACATCTTTTCCTGGCACAGATGCGCCACATGCATCCGATGGTAGAGACTTATTTGCAGAATCTGAAGTCCGAGAGCGATGGTAAGACCACTCCTGTCAAAGACGAGTATTTTCTCGGACGGCTCGACATGAGTGATGGCCCCGAAGATACCTCATTTATGGGCCAGCCAGGTTTCGGACACCGCATGCTCAACCACCTGACCGGCCTTTACGCCATGCGCTTCCTGCCTCTCGGTTTTGCGCAAATGGTCGTGCTCGATTCCGATTTCCAGAAGAAGTACTACGAATTTAACTTTGTGCGGCGCGAATTCTTGGGCGAAGTGCGGTGCCTCGTCATCGATGTCAAGCCAAAGGAAAATGCTCCGCCGGGACGGTTCTTGGGACGGATCTGGGTTGAAGATCAGGACTACAATATCGTTCGCTTCAATGGGACTTACTTCCCCCATCCTAAGACCAGCTATTACCTGCACTTCGACAGTTGGCGCCTGAACATGCGTCCCGGCGCCTGGTTGCCCGCCTACATTTACAGCGAAGAATCAGACATGAAGACGTCTTTGGGCCGGGAATTGCACTTCCGGGCGCAGACTCGTCTCTGGGGATACGACTTAAAAGGCCCGAACAAAAATGCGGAGTTTACCCAGATTATGGTGGATTCCCAGCAATCGGTAAAGGATCAGAGTGATGCCGTAGCAGATGCAAATCCCGTAGTTGCCGAGCGAATGTGGGAGCGGCAGGCGGAAGACAATGCTATCGAACACCTGCAGAAAGTCGGCTTGATGGCGCCGCCGGGAGAAGTGGACAAAGTTCTGATGACAGTTGTCAACAATCTACTGGTGACCAATAACATCGATCTGCAGACGGATGTGCGTTGCCGGGTTCTGCTGACATCTCCATTAGAATCCTTTACCATCGGACACACGATTGTCATCAGCCGAGGCTTGCTGGATGTGCTTCCCGATGAGGCGTCGCTGGCTATGATTTTGGCTCATGAACTTAGCCACATTATTTTGGGACATCCGTCCGACACAAAGCTGGCCTTCAACGACCGCTTGTTTTTCCCCGATGAGGAGTCGTTTCAACGCCTGGATTTCAAACGCCACTCGGGAGACGAAGATGCGGCGGACACGAAGGCGTTGGAATTGTTGAAAAATTCTCCCTACAAAGACAAGCTGGGAAGCGCAGGTTTGTTCCTGAAGGCATTGCAACAAAACGCCCCTGATTTGCCCCACCTGATTCGACCGCACTTGGGCGACAGCTTAGCGAGCAACAAGAGCATTCGGATGTCGGTGCTGCTGGCTTCCGCGCCGGAACTTGAAGCCCAGCGCACAGATCAAATCGCAGCGCTCCCCTTAGGGGGACGCATCAAGCTTGATCCATGGACCGATCAGGTGGATTTAGCGAAGGCCAAGCCGGTCGCTTTGGCCTCGGCTCGCGAGAAGATACCGTTCGAACTAACACCATTCTTCCCTTACCTCACGCGATACTCAACGCCGGGTAGCCAAAGGGTCGCAGTAACTGCTCCGGCGCAGAAGTGAAGGCGGCAACGGTCAGTATTGAGATTGATGTCTGAAAGGCGCGGTCAAATCGGCAACTCTCCCTAGCGGGCGCGCCCACGGTGAAAAACTAAGAAGTTTGGACTATTGGATTGAACTGCCAACCTGCGAGAATACGTTGTTGGCGTTTGAGCCAATCAGACGGACAGTGCCAACCACGATTACGAGAATGACGGCCAGCATCACAGCGTATTCCGCCACGTCTTGACCACTCTCGTCGGCACCAAAATTTTGCCAAACGTTTTGTAGAATTTTTGCCACAGGCTCCGTCTCCTTGCATCGTGCGTAACATGAATCCGTGGAAATCAACTTTCCACTTAGAATCTACCGACCTTGTTCGTTCGCAGTTCGGGGTTCTTACTCAGATGATAGAAGCCTGGGTACCCCGCGCCAATGGCACGTTCGTGCCATCCTGCGGGGACGCGAGAAGATTGTCTAAATCCTTCTTACACAATGCTTTTCAGGGGAAGGGACTGATTTACGGCAAACAGCGCTAGCTCCAGCCTCGTAGAAACTCCGAGCTTATCGAAAATGTTGCTCAGATGGTGCTTCACCGTATCCTCGCTGATCTTGAAATACTCGGCAATCTCTTTGTTCGAATACCCGGCCACAACGGTAGAAACGATTTCCAGCTCGCGCGGAGTAAGTCCAAATTTCTTCTGACGTGCCTCGTCACTGGAGGACTGCACCAGCGTTCGCAAGTACTGCACCAGGTTCGAAACGCTTTCTCGACCCACCCAGTACTCCCCCGACATCACGGTCTGGATCGCTTTCAGCAGTAGCTGCGTGGCGGAATCTTTGAGCACCACTCCGCGCGCGCCCAACTGCAGAGCCTCCACAATCTGACTTTTTTCCGCCGCCGCCGTCAGCAAAATTACGCGCACTGGAGTCGAGTTCACCCCGGCCGCCAGATCTCGCAACGCTTCGAGACCCGGATGCTTCGGCATCGCAAGATCCAGCAACAGGATATCGGGCTTCAATTGCCGCGCCATCTTCACTGCCTCGGCGCCGTCGGAGGCTTCGCCCAACACCGTAAGATTTGGCTCCGCCTCGAGCAACCTTCGCAGACCATCACGGAAGATTGGATGATCGTCGGCAATTACAATGCGGATGGACTGTGTCTTCCTAAAATTCATCTGCCAGCTCTCCACTCCTCGGCACCTTAACTTCCAGTCGTGTTCCTGTGCCGGGACTTGATTCTACAGTGAGCGCGCCCGCAATCAAACGCACGCGTTCTTTAATGATAGTGGGGCCCTTGCCCATCTGGTCCAACTCATCCTGGGAGAGGCGGCCTGAAAAGCTAAAGCCTTTGCCATCATCCTCCATCGTAAGCGTCCACTGCGTGGGGTTCGATCCCAGCCGTACCAGGGCGTGACGGGCACGGCTGTGCTTGCGCACGTTGACCAGCCCCTCCTGCACGATTCGTAACAGTTCCCGGCAAACTCGATCCGGCATCTCCAGCTTGTCGATGTCAGTCACGAAACGTGCGGAAATTCCTGTCTCCCGTTCAAACCGTTCGACGGTGTCATTGACCACATTCAAGAACCTGCGCGAGTCTACATCGATGGACTTCATCTGTTGCATCAGCTCGCGCAGTTTCAAAACTTCCTCCCGCAACAATCCTTGAATCCGGCCCAACTCGCCGCTCACGACTTGCGGAGTAGATTCCGCCTGCCGCTTAAGAACATCCACCTGCATCTCGACGGCGATCAGGGACTGTACTGCTCCATCGTGCAATTCTCTTGCGAAGCGGGCGCGCTCCGCCGCCCCGGCCCGGCGGCGCAAGCGGTGCATCAGGTAAACGTTGTAAACCGCCGGTCCCACTTGACGAAGCAAATCCAGCAAAGAACGTAATTCTTCTTGGGTGTCTCCCTTCCAGGAAGGCTCGAAGACGAAAACTCTCCCGCGCCATTCGCCCCCGAACATAAAAGAGATCGTGAGCAAAGACTTGAAGGATTGCCGCTGTTTCAGTTGTACGAAAGGCTCGGTTTGCGGCGAAGGTTCCTGGTCTCCCTCCGCATCCAAGGCGGTCACAGACCAGTGTTGGTCTTCACTGGCGGCATAACAGACCTCGCCTGGAAAATCCTCCAGGTAAATCTTCTCGTCTCGCGGGCGCGAGTCCAACCATTCGAAATCGGAGAGGGTTCCGCCGGCATTGCGCAACTCGCCCTGGAACATTCTGTGGCTGTGAATCTCCTCGGCGGCGATCACCAACCGGGTAGCGCCATACCGGGTGACGATTTCCTGGCTGATCTGCTTGAGCGTTCCCGTCAGCCCGGCGTCCACGCGCACCTTCGCCAGCATGCGGGTTACTGCGGCCTTTTCCGCTCGCAGGTGCTTCTGTTGCTCCGCCAGGTAGCCCAGCAACAATCCCATCACCAGCAAATAAACCGAAAGCATGAATAGTCGCTTCGGTTCGAACTCATTCAGGTTGACTCGCAGACCCGCCAGGATATGCCAGGGCAGGCTATCTTGGCGAATCGCCCATACGTGGAGCAGAAGGAAGCTCTCGATCCACAGCAAAGCCACTTCTGCTGCCGCCGTGCTTAACGTCTCCCACAATCCCCACCGATACGCCGAGGCCGCCAGTACGAAAAAAAAGAAAAGAAAAAACGGGCTTCGCGGCCCTTCGGCAAATATCGAGATAAACGCCGGCCATATGATATCCGCCGAATGGACGAGCAGGCGAAAGGCTGGTGTCGACTCCTGTCTTCGCCGCAACAACGTCATTACCAGCACGCCATGGATCAGGTAGAGCCCCAGCAGGCCGTAGGCTACAGGGGCGTGCCCCAACTGCGTGGGATCCATGTAAATTGCAGCCAGAGCCGAGATGGCAAGAAATACCCGAGCCGTCGCCAGCCACCGCTCCGTCCGTCGAACCTCGCTGGGGTCAACCTCTGCCTGTGGCCGTCTGAATAGACGTTGGCTAGCGTCGCTGCGCAATGGTGTCATTCTCCGGGAGGCAAACTGTCAGTCAAAGGGATTGTCTCGCATACTATTGATAAGAAAGATCGGGAGCAAGCAAAACTTTATGGCTCGGACACTCAAGGCCACTCCCTCACCTCCTGCCCTCGAACTCCTCTTTCCATGGCTCATGAGTATGACCCATGGCGTATTACTTCAGTAATCCGGGCTTTCGCCGACTGCAAGCTAAAATAGCTGCGAGGATTGCCTTGCTGCTCGCATATTCCAAGCTCTGGACCAGGGCGGTAGCCGCCTGCATGGCGATCCTAATTCTGGGCGCGCTGATTCTGCCTCGGTCGTTTGCACTCACGGCATTCAGCGACTGGATCCAATGCATTCTGCTGCTCTCTGGAGCTCTGGCTCTCGTTCCAAATGCGGTTCGTTCCCACGGACGCGTGCGTGCCTTCTGGGTACTTCTGGCCACGGGCATGGCTTTCTGGTTCTCCTACCAGGTTATGTGGACGTATTACGAAGTTTGGCTCCGCCAGGATGTTCCGGACTTGTGCGCCGGGGACATCGTTATTTTTCTCCACATCGTCCCGATGATGGCCGCCGTGGCCCTGCGCCCCCATGCCCCGGAGGATGAATACTCCGCCCGTTTGCGGCGCCTCGACTTCGCCCTGATGATGTTTTGGTGGATGTATCTTTACGTCTTTGCTGTCACGGCATGGCAGTACGTTGTTGCGGATGTCGCTTTCTATAATAACAATCTAAATCTACTTTATCTGATGGAGAAACTGGCGTTTCTCATCGCCTTGCTTGTCGCCTGGATCAAAAGCAACGCGGGCTGGAAAAGACTCTACGCCAATCTGTTCGGCGCGAGCCTGACCTACGCCGCCAGCTCTTATTTCGCTAACTGGGCCCTCGGCCGCAACCTTTACTACAGCGGAAGCCTGTACGATATTCCCCTGGCGGCTTCCATGGCCTGGATCACCGTGATCGGTCTATGGTCGCGGGATTATCAACCGCAGGCCAATCCGCGGACGAGTTCTACGTCACACGGCGTGTGGCTTGCCCGAGTGGGCATGATTGCGGTTTTTTCACTACCGGTGTTTGCCGCCTGGGCGTTGGCGGAATCTGGGATCCCGCCCCGTATCCGTTCCTTCCGTCTGATCCTTACGCTTGGTGCAGCACTTTCCATGGGTGCCATGGTTTTCGTGCGCCAGCGTTTGCTCGACCGGGAATTGCTTCGTCTTCTCGCCCAATCAAGAGAGTCGTTCGACAATCTCAAGCGGTTGCAGGCGCAGATTATGGAATCCGAAAAACTGGCGTCCATCGGCCAGTTGGTAGGTGGCGCGGCGCACGAACTGAATAATCCAATCGCCGCCATGATGGGTTATTCCGATCTTCTCCTCGGCACTTCTCTTAACCAGGAGCAGCAGGCGATGGCGGGCAAAATCGGACAACATGTTCGCCGTACTCGATCTCTGGTGGCAAGTCTGCTCGGGTTTGCCAAGCAGGGACCGGCCTCCATGGCGCCGGTAGACCTTGGAACGGTGCTTCGGACATCCGTGAAGTTGTCGCAACCCGTATGGCAAGCTCTCCAAATCGAAGTACTCTCCGAACTGCCGCGTGATCTGCCGCTCGTCATGGCAGACTCCAACCAGTTGCTGCAGGTTTGCGTACAAATTCTGAATGACGCGCTGCACGCCGCGGGTCAATCTGACCGGCGGAAGCTCACACTTGCGGCGAAATACGAAAAAGGCACGGTTATGATCGAAATCTTTGATGACGGTCTGACACCCGCGCCGGACTCGCTCCTCCACCAGGGCGCGGAATCCGAAGAGGCCGATCTCGCTTCGCCCCGACCCCTATCGGAAATGGGATTGAGCGCATGTCAGAGCATCTTGCAGCAGCATCATGGGAAGATCTACTGGCAGAATAGCGGGCAGGGAGGGTTCATGATCCGCATCGAGCTCCCGGTCATCGCTCCGGAGTCGATAAAATCTGTTGCACCTGAATATGCGGTTCGGTCGCAGCCTCAACCGTTCGCTTGAGTTGGCCGCAAGCCGCATAGATATCCCGCCCCCGCGGTCGCCTGATAAACGCCGGAATGCCCGATTCCCGCAGAACTTTCTGAAACGCTGCCACTCGTTCTGCGCTGGGAGTCGTGAAGTCAATTCCAGGCCCTGGGTTCAGTGCAATCAGATTTACCTTGCACCGCACGCCGCGCAGCAGCTCAGCAACTTCCTTCGCATTCTCCGGTTCGTCGTTCACGCCCTCGAGCAGCACATACTCGAAAGTGATCCACTCCCGCGTCCGCAACGGAAAATCTCTTGCGGCGCCGATCAGCATCTCCAGATTCCACTTTTTGTTCAGCGGCATCAGTCGGGTTCGCAGTTCGTCATTCGAAGCATTCAAAGAGATCGCCAGCTTCGGCCGGATTGCTTCGTTGCCAAAATCGTGGATGCGCGGCACGATTCCGGCCGTGGAAACCGTCATTCGCCGCTCCGCAATACCCACACACTCCATCAGCAGCCGCGACGCCTTCATGAAGTTCTCGTAATTCAAGAACGGCTCACCCATGCCCATAAAAACCAGATTGATGCGGTCCTCGGGCGGTGAAACTTTCTGATCTTTCAGCACCGCGCAAACCTGACCGACAATCTCTCCCGGCGTCAGATTGCGCTTCACCCCCAGCAGCGCCGTCAGACAGAACTGGCAGTCCACGGCGCAGCCCACCTGGCTGGAAATGCAGATCGTGGACCGGCCAAAGGAACGCCCTGCACCTATGGCTAGATCAGCCTCGGCTCCCGCCTCGCTCCCATCACCGGCTTCCCCGCCATCGCCCTCCGGCATCCATACGGTTTCGACGCTCTGCCCGTCAGCAAACGCAATCAGATAGCGAACCGTGCCGTCGCCGGATAAAAACTTATTTTCGATCCGCGGCGTCCCTACCGTGACGCCTTGTTGCTGCAGCCGTTCCCGAAAACCCTGCGGCAGGGTGGAGATTTCGGCTAGAGATTCCACCCGCTGCCGGTATACCGCCTCCAGAATTTGTTTGCCCCGATAGCGAGGCTCAGCCGCTTCCGCAACCAAAGCAGAGAGCTCACCGCGGTCCATTCCGAGCAGCGTTGGTGTCAAAGTTTCAGCCATTTCCTCAGTCCCAGGGAAAGTATCCAATGTTACACTTTAATAACCAATTGTAAGTCATTGTTTTATTTGACGTAAATCTATCAGTCTTGCGTCTACCCCTTCTCCTCGAAGTTGTGTAAGAATAGTGTGGTACTTCTTTAGGAAGTCTGCAAATCGAACTGAGCGCGTCCAGCCTCGGACCATTTTGCATCAGAAAGCTTTGCATTCGACATCTTCGTATTCGATATCGACATGGTAAAAGAAGTTCGCAATATTCGCCGTCAGGTTTTGCCCCACGGCCTTACCGTCATCACCGAGCAGATGGAACACATCCGCTCGGCGTCCATCGGCATTTGGCTGGAGACTGGCTCTCGCGACGAGACTCCGCAAGCCAACGGCATTTCTCACTTTATCGAGCACATGGTCTTCAAAGGCACCAAGCACCGCACTGCCGAGGAGATCGCCCGCCAAGTCGATTCCATCGGCGGCAATATGGACGCGTTCACCTCCAAGGAATGCATTTGCTTTAATGTCAAGGTTTTAGATGAAAATGTTCCCGTCGCTCTTGAAATTCTCACCGATCTCGTTCTGTACCCTGTATTCGATGCCGAAGACATAGCCCGGGAACGCGGCGTAATCCTGGAAGAGATCAAAATGGACGAGGATAATCCCGACTACCTTGTCCACGAAATCTTTACTCAAAATTTCTGGAAAGATCATCCCCTCGGCAAGCCCATCCTGGGGACGAAAGAGACGGTGAAGCGTTTCGAGCGCGAAGCCGTGCTTGAGACTTATAACCACCGCTTCGCTCCCGGCAACATTATTGTAGCCGCAGCCGGGCATTTTGATCATGATCAATTCGTCGACCTCGTCGTCAAGCACTTTGAACATCTGAAGCCGGCACAAAACGGCTTCCACTCCGCCACCCCCAAGATCGTGCCTCGCATCGTGCTGCGAAACAAGAAAGCGCTTGAGCAAGTTCAGCTTTGTATCGGCGTCCCGGCACACCCCATCGCACACGAGAAGCGCCACGCCGGCTACGTTCTCAATACCCTGCTCGGCGGAGGGATGAGTTCGCGTCTGTTTCAGAACATTCGCGAGCGCCAGGGCTTGGCTTATTCGATTTATAGCGACCTTAATCCTTATCGCGATACGGGATGCATGGCCGTCTATGCTGGAACGTCTTTGGCTTCGGCCGCGAAGGTGGTTCGCTCGGTGGTGAACGAATTTCGAGATCTCAAGAACAAGCCGGTACCGGAAGAAGAGCTGCGACGCTCCAAAGACCAGCTCAAAGGAAGCCTGATGCTCTCGCTCGAATCGAGCACAGCGCGCATGTCCAACCTGGCCCGCCAGGAAATGTATTTCGACCGCTTCCAGGACCTCGACGAACTGATCGAAAAGATCGAAGCCGTCACCGTCGAAGACCTGCAAAGCCTCGCCCAGGAATTCTTCAAGACAGAATCGATCGCCCTCACCGCGCTTGGAAACTTGAATGGACTGAAGCTCTCTCGCGATCAACTCTCCTGCTGACCGATGAACCCTGAACTGGAGCATCGAATGCCTGCTCAGCTCTCATTCGATCCCGCGCACTCGGCCGTATTATGCATGGACTACCAGACCGGAATTGTCTCCACCTATATCAAGGATCAGGACCTGCTGCCACGCGTCGCAAGCGTTCTGAACCAGTCCCGGAGCGCAGGCATGGCTCTGATTTATGTGCAGGTCGGCTTCCGTCCCAATTTTCCAGAGATCAGCCCGCGCAACGCCACGTTCAGCGCCCTCAAGACCTCAGCACAATACCAGCAGATGCTTGCCGGCCCTGCCAGCGCAATCCATGCTGCGGTGGCCCCTCAGGACGATGACATCATGGTGACAAAGCATCACGTAGTCGCTTTCGCGGGCACGGATCTCGACATGATTCTCCGCGCCAAGGATCTCGACACCCTGATTCTGCTCGGGATCTCGACCAGCCGGGTGGTTCCTTCCACAACACGCCACCGACGCCGATGATCGGCTCATCGTTATAAAATACTACTGCGCCGATGGCGATCCGGAAGTCCATGCCTGCTTGCTGAACAAGGTGTTCCCGCGTCAGGCCACGGTAGTTTCCGCTGGCGAATTCCTCGATGCCTCGCAGCCAAACCGGTGAGTCCTGGCCGGAATTCTTCGAATTTAAGCCTAGCACGTAACTTTCCCGCTCGTGGCACATCCCATCTCCGTCTGCAGGTTCACACCTGCCAGACGACCGAACTCGATACTCACCTCAAGGAGAAAACTATAAAAGAAGTTTTTCGGCATTGGCGTGTATTTTTGACGGCTTCGATGTCGGCCTTCGCCCACGTTTTCACGAAACAGGATTCCATGAGCCAGGACAGCTCCAAGCAAGACACCATGAGAAAAGACGATTCGATGAAAAACCACTCGATGAAGAAGGACGACAGCAGGAAGAAAGACGACACGATGAAGAACGACCAGATGAAGCAGAACTAGTCGTCGAGCGGACCAACTGTCATCCCGAGCGAAAGCGGGGGATCTTGGTTCTCGTCTGCGCCCTCCGAACCGCCAGCAAACACGAAGATCCCCCGCTCCGCTCGGGATGACAAACGTGTCTTAGCGCAGGTCCACTCGAAAAACAGTCTTGTCATGCAGGATTGCTGAAGTGGGCTTTGGGTCGAGGCATCTCTCAATGTCCCGCCGTACGAACCACTTCCTCCTGCTCTTCCTCTGCCTCTGCACTTGCACTCTCAACACCCGGCTGCCCCGTTAACGCCGTCTTCAGATACTGCCGCAGGCACCGCGAGCACGGAACATAACCATCCTTCATCGCTTGCTTTGCAGTGATTGTTCGTTCGGTAGCCTTGTCGTGAATGAAACGACATCCCGCCACGTGAAAAACCTTCGATCCATCCGAAACCACGACCGGCATGTCCGGAGGGATATCATGCCCCGGCTCCGCGAGTATCGACTTCGCGGGATTCTTGAAGGTAAGCTGATCCATCAACGCCAATGTCCCCGTGAATAAAGCAATCGCTGCCACCGGAACCAGCCACGCCGACCAACTCGACCACCGCGATCCGCTGACAGCCGCATTCTGCGAGAGATGTTGTTCCAACCTTCGGCTGAAGCCCGCAGGCACCTCCAGCATGCGCTCATCGCCATACAACTGGATAACATTCCTCGTCCCTGCCAACACTGAGGCACACCGTTTGCATGTCCGAAAATGTTCATCCATCGACGAGCGTAGCGCCGCATCCACATCTCCATCGACGTAATTCGAAACCTCGCGCCACACCTGTTCGCACTTCACTTTTTCGTGGTTCGGTGTTTCATGGTTCACCATGGCTTGTTCCCCTTCTCGAACGGCAGCCGGCTGAACCAGCCCTGCTCCCATCCAGCGGCCAGCAGATCGCGCAACATCAGCCGAGCCCGCAACAGCCGCGTCTTCACCGAGGCAACCGTGATGCCGAGGGCCTCGGCGGTCTCCTGAATGTTTAAATGTTCCATATCGCGCAGCACAAAGACCTCGCGATACTTTCGGTCCAGGGTGCCCAGCGCCTCCGCCAGCCGCTGCCGCACTTCTTTGCGCTCGAGCGCTTCGGACGGAATTTCGCGCCAGTCGGCGAAATCCCGGGGCACGTATTCACTTTCTTCACCGTCTCGGCGGTCATCGATGCCTTCCATCACCACCGTCCGCCCCCTTCGCAGGCGCATGAGAGATTCGTTCACCGTGATCTGGATCAGCCAGGTGCTGAAACGGGCTTCGGCGCGGAATTGCCGGATATTTGCGAAGGCCTTGAGCATCGCTTCCTGGACGGCGTCTTCGGCGTCGTGCTCGTTGCGAAGAATCGCCAGTGCCGCGGCAAAGACCCGCCGCTCATAAGGTTTGACGAGCTCGTAAAACAATTCATGCTGGCCGCGCTGCACGCTGAGAATCAGCTCCCGTTCCCGCGCGGTCTTTTGCCCCGGATTGTTCAACGCCGCTTCTGCTTCGGACATCCGACTCGCAAACCTCGTGCAGGTCTTGGGTCTCAGTCTTGGAACGCCCTAACACCAAACACCCAAGACCTTGCCATCAGTACTCCGGATCTTTCTTCCACCCCGTCAGCATCGACAAAAAATTATTCCAGCCATGCAGAATTACCATCACCAGATGTCCGAGCACGAAAAACAAGATCGCCCACATCACCGCAAAGTGCCAGATGCGCGCGTAGTGAAATCCTCCCATCATCGATCCGAGCCAGGAGAACTGAATCGGCTTCCAGACCGCAAAGCCAGTAAGCACCGAGAGGACACCCAGAATAATCGCCGTGGTGTAAGCGTGCTTCTGTAGCGGGTTGTAGGCTTCGCGCACCGCAGGCTTGGGGCCGAAGAAAAAGTAGTGCTTCACCATCGGCCATACGCCCGGGACGTCACGCGGCGCAAATAACACCTGGCGGTAGTTGCCGCTGAAAAGCTGGTAACCCAAATAGAGGACGCCGGTGGCGATGTAGATCCACATGAAAGTGAGATGCCATTGCAGGGCGCCTCCCAGCCATCCGCCGATGGCAAAGGCCTTCGGCCAATGCAGCAAATCTTTCTGAGGAACTTTCGCGCCGAAGCTGGGGAAGGCGCGGAAAATCTGCAATCCGCTGCCCACCATCACGAACAGAGCGACGGCGTTCACCCAGTGACAGAGCCGAACAAGGAACGGATGCTCGTAGACCGCGCGACCAGTAACAACCGGCTCGTCGTCTTCTTTTCCTTTTGTCTGAATGATTTCGATGACGTTACCGCTCATGCACTACCTCCAACACAACCGTCAGAGCCGACGGGACGCCGGCGCTACAAAACTTACATCCCGTAAAACCACGAATAGCCCTGGTCCTCCCAGTAGCCAACTCTGTCCAGAACGTGCATCACCTTCAGTTCCGTTAAGTACTTTGCTTGCTTGTAACCAATCTTGGTGGGAATCTGCAGCCGCAACGGCGCTCCGTGCTCCCGCGTGAGTGGCTGCTCATACATTTCATAACAAAGCAAAGTCTGGGGATGCAGAGCGGTCGCCATGTCGAGCGATTCGTAATAATCATCGGCACAATTGACCGTGATGAAGCGCGCAGTAGGATCGGCGCCCACCATCTGCAAAAAAGCGGAAAGCCGTGCGCCACCGAATCGTCCGATTACATCCCAGCCTTCTACACACACGTGACGCGTATTCTGCCGAATCCTCGGCAGCGACTGCACCTGCGCCAAGTTGTACTCCCCAGGTTTCTGCACCGCTCCACGGACGGTGAGTGTCCAGTTCTCAAGGTCCACACCGGGATCATCGACGTCATATCCATTGATCGGAAACTTCGGAGGGGGCGTCAGGTCGGCGTTGTCGAAGGTCGTAGCCAAATGGCCGGGGCGAAATAGGCGCGCCGAGGCCCAATCGCTGAAGCCCAGGCCTTTTTTCAGCAGTCCCGCCCGCCACTTCGGGACGGCAAAAGCGCCCAGAGCCAGCACCGGCGTCAGCTTAAGTACTTGCCGGCGACTGACTTGCCGGAATTTTGCTTGATCCAGTTTGCGATCGCTGTTTTTCATGAATTGGCCTTGAACACCTATACCAGTCCAGCCATGGGATTCACGAGATTCCCTGAAAGTTTCGTCCCAGTTGGAGAATGATAACGCGGGACAGCCCATTTATCGCACCTTTTGCTGGCCTTTGGTGCATTTTCGAGTCATACTAAGAAGATGTAGTATGGCCAAGATTGCTGCCGGGTTCAGCAGGTTCGAATTACCGGTGCAATATGGAATCTGGGTTCGTGTATGTCCATGCTAAACAGCATCGTGCCGAAGAGCGTACGCACACTAGTGGCGGAGCGGCGAAAAGCTGTGCCGCAAGAGGAACACCAACGACGGTTGATGGTGAGCTCCCTCTATTTGCTTCTTCTGGCCCTGGGCATCGTTCTATGGCATGACCGCGATTTTTGGATGCCGAGTTCTCCGGAAGCCGAGGTCAGTCAGCCGGTCGAGACTTCGCCGGTCGCCAAAGTAGTCCCGCCGCAGGCGCCAGTGGCAACCAAGACACGCACGACCAGCGCGAAGGCGAAGCACAAATCTCTGCGCTCTGTCGCGAAAGCGGATACGAGAAAAACAACGAACCCAGCACTGCAGTCTCCGCCCGCCGCAGCGGTAATAACGACCCGCACGGTTCTCCCCCCTCTGGAGGTGGAAGTAGTGGCCGGCGACTCGCATCGAATCATCCACCCGACCAACAACGCTCTACGTGTGGACTTACACCCGGGCACCCCGCCGCAACCCGCATCGGACATTAGCGATGACGAGACTGCGGCAACCGTTACCAGCAACGCCTCGGAGCACATGCATATGTCAGCCGACGCATCTGCGATGGTTGCCAGCCCGGTGAAGCCCAGCTATCCACTGCTGGCACGACAGATGAAAGTTCAGGGCGCGGTGATTCTGGAGGCACTGATAAGCAAGGATGGAGTTATTCAGAACTTGCGCGTGCTCCGTGGACCACACATTTTGGCTTCTGCAGCGCAGGACGCCGTCCGGCAGTGGCACTTCAAGCCGCACTTTGAGGGAAGTGAAGCCGTTGAAACCGAGGCCAAGATCACGGTTAACTTCACCATCTCAACCAATTGATTCGTGTGACAAATAGCGCGCTACCGAGGTCGCTCGCCACGCGTCGTCAATCTTCCAGGTCTTGCCGGAATACAGGTTGTGAAGGATCAAGGCGGCCATCCATGACGGCGACGAGCAGGTTTCCGAAAGCGTTTGTGGCCTCCGGAAGTGAAGCGTAGCCGCGCTCTCGTTGGAGTGCTCCACCGTCCGCATAGATCAGCGTGAAATAGCGGCCTGTTGAATACTGAAGTTCGAGCAACTTGTTCGGCATGTCCGGGTCGCCTTGCTGACCCAGCACATCCATTAAAGCAACCGTCCACTGCCTGCCCTTCGGGTCCGTAACGACCTCGCGTTCCAGAAATTGCCAGTCGTCCATGCTCCACAAGGGCATATTTATGCAAGCAGCTGGCCAAGCGCTCTTGCCACCTGAGCGCCGGTAAATGGTTTCGGGACCAGCAGAACTCTGCGCGCCTTCCGCGAACGGAGACTCGCCTCCGCCAGCTCCGGCGTGTCACTGATGATGACGACAGGGAGTTCCGCATGATTCGGGTGATGACGCACGGTGTCGAAGAGCGACTCGCTCATCTCCAGACTTGAGCAATCGAGCACAACCGCATCCGCACGGTGCTCGATGACCAGCTCGTTGACCGCGCTCGTGTATCCCTGCGCGAAGACCTCGTAGCCAAAGTCCTGCAGCGAGAACGTCAAAAGCTCGGCGATCTCCGGCGTGTCGTCGATCAACAGAATGCGTGGCAATCTACTTCTTCTTATCCGCGCCAGTCTTCGTCGGACCGGTCCCGGGCAGCCGTGGCTTCTTGCCTTCGCTGGGTTCCAGATCCATCATCCAGATCCGCCCGCCGGCCGTGTAGTAGGCGCGGTGATCGTTTTCGATCATCGCGCCCCAAGCCTCCAGCGTACGCATGGCAAAGGTGACCCCTTCAAAATTGTTGCGCGCGTGGTCAAACACTTCGTTCGTATGCCAGTTGTCAGTGAGGATGGCGTCGCCCGGGTGCACGCGCAGTACGGTGTAGAAACGGTCGTAGGCTGCTTCCGGCCGTACGTCGCGCGTCGACCCGCGCTTCTTGCCTTCGGTGACGATATAGCTTTCCTGTCCTTCAGGCTCGGCTTCCGGCTCGACCGGAGGAGTGGGGGTGCTCGTTTTGGTGTTCATAGAGTTTGCGCCACCGCTTCGGCTTCCGCTGCAGCCGCCATGTTCGTTAGGTTTCTCGCGTCCGCCGCCTGGATCAGGGCCTCGGGCAGTTCGACGTTCATCATTCGCCATTGTTCGTTAGCAAACTTCTGCAAAGTGGCGATGTGTTCGGCGTGAAGGTGACCAAAGCGTCCTTGCAGTTTCAAATACTCGGAAACCGGCCGCATGCTCGCCGGACGGAAACTATAGTCAAAAGCGCGCTTCTCCGGGTTCCACTCCCACATCGGATAGAGGCCGCATTCAACCACGAGCCGGCCGAGATCAATCGAGCGCGGCGTCTCGTACACGAAACCCTTCTGGCAAGGAGTGTAGACCATCAGGTACGCGGCGCCTTTGTGGTTGAGTCCCTTGCGGACTTTGTTCATCAAGTCGATGGGGTAGCCCACACTCGCGGTCGCAACATAGCAATGCGGATGACCAGCCGCCATCATGCGAGCGAGGTCTTTGGGGAACAGCTTCTTTCCTTCGGGAACCTCAGGCCCTGGAGGCGAGAACGTGGTCATGCCGCCGTAGGGAGTGCGCGACGAAGCCTGGATACCGGTGTTCGCGTACTGCTCGTTGTCGTAGCAGATGATCAGGCAGTCGTGGTTGCGGTAGAGCGCGCCCGAGATCGAGGCGAGACCGATGTCGGAGGCGCTGCCGTCGCCCGCTTCGCAGATAATATTCGGAAACTTGCCCTTCCACTTTCCCTTGCGGATCATCGCCTCATAGGCAGCGGCGACGCCAGCGGTGAAGCTGCCCGCGCTGCCGATCTGCGTGTGTGCCCACGGCACGTTATAGGGCGTGCACAAATAAGAACTGTTGGCGACATACATGCAGCCCGTAGGACCGACGAGGATGGTATTATCGCCGGCTGCTTTGCTCGTCATTCTGTATTGAATGGAGGGCCCGCAGCCGGCGCAGGTGCGATGGCCCGGAACGAACGGCTCGGAGGAGGGCAGTTCCGGGTTATAAAAACGTGCACCCTGATTCGGACTATCAAGAATCGGCAGTAGTTGCCGCTGAACTTCTATGGTTGCCATATCAACTCTCCAATCGTAGGGCCAAAGATCTTGCAACAATCTTTAATAACGGCGGACCGTTTGGGTCCGCGGAAACAAGTTCCCTATTCTTCGAATCCGACCCAATGAGTGCGCTTTTCGATTTTTCCTCGCCGTTGGGCATCCAGCATTTTCTCCGTCATCCAGTAGAATTCCTTCAGCACGATCGCCTCGCCCCCCATTCCAGCCATGAATGACAGGATGAGCGGACGCTTCTGGCTTTCGTAAAGAGCCGCGGCAGCCTCGGCATACAGCACGCCGCCGCTACTCACGCTGCCGAGGCCCATGTTGGTCTCGATCACGCCCACCACTTTGAACTTGCTCAGGACTTCTTTCACGCGGTCCGTTGGATATGGGCGAATGGTTCGCAACCGTACCATGCCAACCTTCAATCCCCGGTCGCGCATGTGCTGAATGGCAAATCGCGCGGTGACGGCATGAGCGCCCTGCAGGAAAAAGACAACCTCGGCATCGTCGGTCATGAACTCTTCGACCCACGGATCGTATCGCCGCCCGAAGATCTTCGCGAATTCATCGTGCGCCTGCTCAATCACTGCCATCGATCCTTCCATGGCGCGCGCCCGCTCCAACTGCAGGGGCGGACCCTGCTCCGGCATAATCTGCGGACCGTGTGATACCGGACGCCGCGGATCGAGTGGGTAAGGATGCTTGTACGGCGGCAGAAATTCTTTCACCTGGCCAGTGTCAGGCAACTCGACATCGCCCGTGATGTGGGAGACGAAGAAACCGTCCTGGCAGACCATCTGCGGCAGAAGCACACGCGGGTCTTCGCCGATGCGATAAGCGATCAGGTGATTGTCGAATGCTTCCTGAGCGTCGCAGGACCATCCCATGATCCAGCCCATATCGCGCGTCGACAAGGCATCGGTATGTTCGGAGCCGAAATCGCCGGGAGGATCGAGTGTGCGGTCGGCAATCATCATCTGCACCGGCATGCGGCTGCCTGAAATCGGCGAATATAGTTCGTAGGCGAACTGCACCCCCACTCCCGAGCTGCCGGTAAAGACGCGAGCGCCGCTCGATGCAGCGCCGTGCGCGATGCTCAATTGTGAGTGCTCGCTATCGGCGACAATGTACTCTGCATCGAGTTCCCCGTTAGCCACCATCTGAGCGAGCGCCATCATGGTCGCGGTGTAAGGACGAATTGGATACGCTGCAATCACATCGACATCCGCGTATTTCGCGGCCTGGGCCGAAGCGACGCAGCCATTAATTCGGACTGTTCTCTTCTTAACTGGAGTCGCTGTTTGCATATTTCACTCCGCTCTAGATGTTTTTCGCCGCCCGGTCGCCCAGGTTTCTCAATTCTTCCGCCTGTCTTCCGTGCAGACCCGGAGAGATAGCGAAGGCTGTATCCATGCGTACGACGCCGGTATCGAAGTCGAGCTCGGGCACACCCTCAAGGCATCCCGTGGGGCATTCCTCGATGCACACGCGGCAGCCTTTGCAGTAGTCGACCAGAATCTTGTACATGCCATTCGAACGCTCCGAGCGCGCAATGCAGGGCTCTGGACAGACCAGATAACAATTGTCGCAGGCGTTACATGTGCCGCAACTGAAACAGCGGCCGGCTTCCTCAAACGCCTGTTCTTCCGTAAACGCCTGGATCACTTCGTCCTGCGTCTTTTTTCGGCTTGCTGGCGCCAGCATGATCTGGTGCAGGCGCGGGAAGTGCGGGAAGTACGTCATGTTCATGCGATTCAGATCGAAGATGACGTCGACGGCAACCGTCCGCGGCTGCAGTTTCTCCCCGCGCAGAACCTTGTCCAGATTGAAGGCAACGCGTTTGCCATCGCCCACCGCATTGACCACCATCAACGGATGACCGGAACCAAGCTGCACGATGTCGCCGGCGGCGAAGAAGTTCGTGTCGCCGATGCGGCCGAACTTGTCGACCTTGATGGTGCCACGTTCGTTCTTGAATTCTGCTGGCAGCCATGCGATCGATGCGTGCTGCCCCACGGCGATGATCACGTTGTCGACGTGGAACGGTTCGCCATCGACTTCTCGATTGACGGTGATCGGCGAGGCGTTGATCGCGCCCGAGAATCGCGCCGGGTGCAGTTGCAAAGTTTCCACTTTGCCGTTGCCGAGCACGGCTGTCACCGCCCGCCCGTGCACCAGTTCCACGCCTTCCTCCCGCATGTCGTGCAGATCTTCCGGCGAAGCCGGCATCTCCTGCGGGTTGGCCTCGACCGTAATCATGGTCACTTCCACGGCGCCCTGTCTCAGTGCCTCGCGCGCGCAATCGATCGCCGTGTTCCCGCCTCCGATCACGGCGACACGAGCACCGAGCTGGACCTTGGATGTGCCCATACCGACGTCGCGAAGAAATGGGAGCCCGTAGAGCACGCCGTTCTTGTTCTCTCCCTCGGCTCGAACACGATTAGGCTCGGTGAGGCCGACGGCCAGCACGCAGGCGTCGTAATCTTTCTTCAAGTCGTCCCAGGTAACATCCCTGCCGACTTCGACGCTGGTCTTGATTTCAATTCCAAGCTCGACGAGGCGCTCGATTTCGCGATCCAGCACATGCTGCGGCAACACCCAATCGGGAATGCCGCCACGATTGAGCCCGCCGGCCTTCGGCGACTTTTCAAAAATGGTCACCTTGTAGCCCATGCGCGCCAGTTGATACGCCGCGCTATGTCCAGCGGGACCCGACCCCACGACCGCAACTTTCCTGCCATTGGGCTTGCCGGCCTTCACCACGTCGTGTGGAAGCGCCTGTCCGAGATCGCCTAGAAAACGCTCGACCGCGCGGATCGAGATGGCCTCATCGTAGTTTCCGCGGTTGCACGCTTGTTCGCATGGGTGATAGCACACGCGGCCGGTCACCGACGGGAAAGGCATGTCTTCCTTGATGAGTGCGTAGGCGTCCAGATACTTGCCGCGTTTTACCAGGTCGAGATATCCCTGAATTTTTTCGTTGGTGCCGCAGGCGTTGTTACACGGTGGCAACTTGTCGCGATACACGGGTCGAATGGAACGCCAGTTACCGGTAGGGAAAAGATCTTGCCCTTTTTCCTGCGATGGTGCAGGGGTGATGCCTGCGAACGGGATCTTGAGGCGATCGGGAATGTGTGTGCCTTTTGTCGACATGTGATCCTTCCTATACAGCCACTGGGTTCAGCTTCATGACGTGCAATTGATCGAGTGCCATTTCGAAGGCTCTTTTGTTCGAGATCATGGGCTCGATCGTCTCCATCTTGACAATGCCGGTAGTTTTCACCACGGCGGCAATGAGCGGAGCGGCGATATCCGGGGCGATGGATTTGTTTCGTTCAGCGGCGCCCTCGGTCGAAAGGCGGTCGAGACCCAACTCACCCAGCCGATAGTAGAGCCATTTGTGGTCAGCCAAGTGAGCCGCGTCCACGCAAACGAGTTGCGCGAGCCGCTCGGGGCCCGGCACGAAACGAATCATGTAATCCGGCGTGTAGTGCGTGTTGATGACCAGCGTTCCTCCGGGAGGCATACCGCGCATGTAATCCCAACCCTTGACCATCGTGCCCTCGACGAGCACGACAATGTTGGGATTTTCGTTTTCGTAGGTGAGTTCGTTCTCGAGCACTTCGTCGCTCACGCGACAATATTTGCGCGTAGGGCAGTTGGTGCGATCGGGATTATCCACATAGTTTTCCATCGCCTGCGCGTACTTGCCTTCAATGCGGGCGGATGCGGAGATGGAATTAACGATGTCGCGGCCTTCTTTGTCCATGATGATGCCGCGCGTCCAAACCGTGAGTTCGGTGTAGCTCATGATCACCCTCGTGATGACTCAGTCAGATGCCTCAGGACAAAAATCCTGGGCGTTCGTGCTCAGCTCTTTCGCGATTTTCAATTGCCTAAGATTGCAACGATCAGAATCGATGACAGCCAGGAAGTCGCTCCGCCAGACTACGAATGGCGCACCGCGAGTGCCGTTCTGAAATTCCGCGATAGCCAATAAAGTCGCCTTCTTGCACAGGCTTTCAATATCGGCGCCCGTAAGCCCCTCCATTCGCCCAGCGAACTCCTCGAAATCGACATCAGGCCCCAGCGGCACGCGCCGGCAGCAAAGGCGCGTGATGGCCGCACGTTCTGCGGCGTCGGGCTTTGGGAACTGGAGTACATAATCGAAGCGCCCGCTGCGCATAAGGGTGGGGTCAATCCGCTCAGGACGATTGCTGGCCGCCATCAGGATCACGCCTTTGACGTCGCGCAAGTTGTCGATCTCACGCAGGAGCTGGCTGAGAATCCTTTGGAAAACGTCAGAGCCGAATGAATCGCCACCGAACCTGGGCGCGAGAGCGTCGATCGTGTCGAAGAAGAGGATGCATGGCGCCGTCCGTCGCGCCTTTTTGAAAACTTCGCGCAACGCCCGCTCGGATTCACCCAACCACTTCGAGTACAGCTGAGGGCCATCGATGGCGATGAGCGGGATCTGTTTTTCGCCCGAGAGCGCTCGCGCCAAGGCAGTCTTGCCCGTGCCAGACGGTCCGACCAGCAAGATGCCTCGCGGAGGCGCCAATCCAACTTGTTCATAGATGCCGTCCCGCATATGAGAATGCTCAACGACGGCATCCAGTGACCGCTTCACCTCGCCGAGACCTCCGAGCGACGCAAAGTTTGACGAGCTCTTCTCGATGAAGAATTCGCGTGTCGCACTGGGTTCAACTTCCTTTAAGCCGCCCAGAAAGTCCTCGCGCGTGACCTGCAAAGCAGCGAGTTCAGAAGACGCAGTTCCGTCGGTTTCCAGGGGAACGTCACTGAGGAAGCGGCGCAAAGCGATCATGCCTACTTCCTGTCCGAGCGCTTCGAGATCGGCGCCGACGAAGCCGTGAGAATGCTCGGCGATTTCCCGCAAATCGACGTCGGGCGCGAGGGGCATGGCACGCGTGTGGATCCGGAGAATCTGCAGCCGTGCTTGGGTGTTGGGAACACCGATTTCAATTTCTCGATCGAAACGGCCGGGACGCCGCAGCGCCGGGTCCAGTACCTCCGGAATGTTAGTCGCACCGATGACGATGACCTGGCCGCGCGCCACAAAGCCATCCATCAAGCTGAGAAGCTGCGCCACGACGCGCTTTTCGACCTCACCAGCCACGTCCGTGCGTTTCGGAGCTACAGCATCGATCTCGTCTATGAAAAGGATCGCCGGCGCATGGCGCGCCGCCTCCTCAAAAACCTCGCGGAGTTTGGCCTCACTCTCGCCATAAAACTTCCGCATGATCTCGGGACCGTTGAGATGAATGAAGTGCACACGGCTTTCGGCCGCAACAGCGCGGGCCAACAGAGTTTTGCCGGTGCCCGGAGGACCATACAATAAAACGCCTTTCGGCGCGAGTATTCCTAACTGCTCGAAGATGCGCGAATGCTTGAGCGGCAACTCGATGATTTCGCGGACCCTCGCCACTTCACGTTCGAGCCCGCCAATATCTTCGTAGGACACCGCTGGAGCCCGGGCCATGGTCTGGTCCCCATCCACGATGCGTATGTCGGTGCGCCTTCCAATCACGACAGGTCCAGACGGAATCGTGCGGACCACCTGGAAGTTCACCGCCTTGGCAAAAGTTGGAACGCGCACGACGCAGCCCGCAATGACGGGTACGTCCACGAGATCCTCGAGCATACGATCGGGCGCGATCGTTGCGGGTGCAGCCCCGACCCACAACGGTGACAAGCGGACAGCCACTGCCTGAGCATGCTCGACAGGCACGACCGTCACCTGCTCCTGCAATCCCGCACTGCAATTACTGCGGCAGGTACCGTCGATCTGGATCATGCCTTCGTATCCGTCGCCGGAGATTTCGGCGCGCGCGACAGCGATCGTGCCACCGGTGATCTTCAGCACATCGCCGGACTCTGCACTCATGCGCAGCATGTCAGCTAGTGCCAATCGCGCGATACCGTGGCCAATGTCCTCGATACGCGCTTCCGCAACGCGTAGTTTAAGGCTGGGGGAGGGAGACGATTGCGAAACTTCCGTCAAGGGGTCGCCCGCAATTTGTTCTGCGGGATCACGTCCCTCGAAGCGCGGCTCAGCTGGCCGCTTTTCCGAGTGCTCCGCAACGCGAGATGCGGCAGCGCCACCGACCATGTGATTTTCCTGTTCGGACAATCGGATCCCTTACTACAAAAAAAGCCCCAGATTCGTAGGCGCGATGGCCTAACTCGTTCACTCTCGGCCGAGCCGACCGCCGCTTGCAACCCGCGTCGCTAATCCCACATGATTGGCGTACCGCGAACAAACGCAACTACGGAAGAGATATTCCGTTACTCAATCTCGTCGAGCACGATTTCTTCCACGTCTTCAATGTGCCGCCGCATGGCGGCGTTTGCGGATTCTGCATCTCTCCGCTTGATGGCCGCAAGAATTCGCCGGTGGCCTGCCAGTGATTTTTTTGGACGGCCTTCCACCTGCAAGGAGCGTTCCCTGGTTTCGCGCAGCAGGTCCATCAGAATGTCGAGCACTTTCAGCACGACATTGTTCCCGGAAGCCATGGCGACGCTGTAGTGGAACTCCGCGTCTTCGGCGATTGTCGTTTCTCCGCGAGCCAGTTTGTCTTCCTGCCGCTGCAGAATCTCTTCCATCTCCAGGATCTCTTCGGGAGAAGCGTGCGTGGCTGCGCGGCCCGACAGAGGCGGTTCCAGCATCTTCCGGAAATCCAAAAGTTCGGCGACCACCACCTGCTTGTGCTTCAGGGCATTGGCGAAGGGATTGATCAACGAGTCCGCAGATACTTCGCGGACAATGGTGCCCGCGCCTTGACGCGGTTCGACCAGGCCCATCAATTCCAGACCACGAATCGCATCTCGAATGGAACTGCGGCTTACCTGCAGCATCTCCGCCAGTTCGCGCTCCGACGGAAGTTTGTCGCCCGGTTTCAGCTTCTTAAGGATCAGACGTTCGATTTGCCTGGCTACTTCTTCGTAGACTTTGTTCTTTCGAACCGCTTCGAAGTCGGATTTGAGGGGGGCAGCCAACATGGGCTCCAAGTGGTCCGATAAGTGGACCAGCGGACCAAAGGAGTATACCCCCGTTGTCAAGCCCCTAGCAAGTGTGGGGAGGAAGGTCATGAAGATCTTCTGGTCAAAGACGCCACTCATAATAATCCAAACCCGGATACGATTTGTCGGATGCGGCGTTACGGCTTCGGATCGTCGACTCCCTGCCGCCGAACTGCACACTCCGCTAACAGCTTCGTACAGTTGTATACAGTTCGCGTGCAGGTCATGGGCAGTCCTACGCGCCCGCCCAATTCCGCCACTGCGCCCACCAGCGCTTCCAGTTCCATCGGTCGGCCAGCTTCCAGATCCTGCAACATAGAAGTTTTATGCTCGCCAACTTTTTCCGCGCCCGCAATGCGCTGATCGACGGAGATCGGCAATTCCATCCCCAACTTGTGGGAGACTTCCTCCACTTCCTGCATGATGTTGCGGATCACCGAACAGACTCCCGGATCGCGCACCATTTGCACCAGCGTGGCGCGCGTTAATGCGCTGACTGGATTCAAAGAAGCGTTGCCCAGAACCTTCACCCAAATTTCATGGCGGATGCGAGTCGTGACCGGACAGCGCAATCCCGAGGCAATCAGCGCATCGGCAATAAGGCGAAGTCGATCGGAGCGCGAGCCGTCGGGTTCGCCGAGAGAAATACGATTTCCCTCGATGTGTTGAATGATTCCCGGCACGATGATCTCCGTCGAAAAATATACGATCGATCCAATCACTCGATACGCTTCAATGGCCGATGAGATCACGCCGCCGGGATCGACGCGCTCCAGGCGCAATCCTTCCCAGTCGCCGCCGAAACCCTGGAAATACCACCACGGAATTCCATTCTGTGTGCTGACGACTGTAGTATCCGGCCCGAGAACTGGCTTTAAGTGCGGTGCAAGCTGTGGCAGGCCGTGCGCCTTCACCCCAAGGAAGACGACGTCGACCGGACCTACCTCTTCTAGAGAAGCTGCAATTGCAGGCCGCGCCGCGAAATCTCCTTCGCTACTTTTTACCTGCACGCCGTGCTCCTGCATGGCGCGAAGATGCGGCCCGCGGGCGAAGAGCGTGACATCGAATCCGGCGTGGGCCATGCGCGCGCCAATGTAGGCGCCGATTGCCCCCGCCCCCGCGATCAGAAATCTCATTGTTGGTTATCCACGAGTGCGGTAGCCACGGCGCGACGGCGAATTTTTCCGGTCGCTGTGGTTGGGATACTTTCGACCAGGTAGATTTTCGTCGGGCATTTGTATTCGGCCAAATGCTCCCGGCAGTGCTTAATGAGTTGGGATTCGGTAACACCACGCGGTTCGTGCAGGACCACGGCTGCCGCTACCTCTTCGCCCAGCGTGGGATGCGCGCAGCCGAACGTGACAGCCGCCGCGACTGCCGGGTGTCTCAGCAAAACTTCATCCACTTCATGAGGCGCGATATTCTCGCCTCCGCGAATGATGATGTCTTTAATGCGTCCGGTTAAATGCAAATAGCAATCTGAGTCAAGGAATCCCTGGTCGCCGGTGCGAAACCATCCGTGCACAAAAGCGCGAGCGTTCGCCTCGGGATTATTTTCGTATCCACGAAAAACATTTGCCCCCTGGATCGCGATCTCGCCGCGCTGGTTGGTGCCAAGATGATTGCCCTCCACGTCCAAAATGCTGATGCGAAGGCCAGTTCCTACGCCGACAGATCCCGCCTTGCGGTGGCGTGGGGGAAGAGGATTCGAGGTCATCTGGTGGGCCGCTTCGGTCATTCCGTAGGCTTCGACGAAGGGCACGCCGAACAGTCCCTCCATCTTGTGAATCAGCTCTGGCGACAAGGGCGCGCTGCAGGAACGGATGAAACGCAGAGTGGCGGCTTCTTCCGGTTTGTGATGAGCCCGCGCCAGCAGGAGTTGGTGCATCGTGGGCACTCCCGAATACCAGGTCACACGATTCTCGCGCACCGTCCGCCAGAAAGAGAGCGCGTTGAATTTCGTGGGAACAACCACTGTGCCGCCGGAGAGCAACGTGGCCATGGTGGAGGCAATTAATCCGTGAATGTGAAACAGCGGCATGATGCAGAGCGAAACATCCTCCTCGGTAAGCGCATAGGTGTTCGCGATATTTGCGGAAGATACCGCCAGATTGAAGTGCCGCAGCGGCACACGCTTGGGGCGGCCCGTACTTCCGCTGGTGTGCAGGACCAGCGCAATATCATCGGCGGTAGGCTCGGCTGCCCGAGCACCACCAGGAGCGTCAACCATATGCACCTCGCCCCGTTCGCTCATCTCCACGGAAAATACTGGAATGTTGCGATCCTTCGCTGCGGTGCGCACAAACTCCGCGCCCACGGGGGGGCAAAGCAAAATACGGGCGTTGGTGTCGCCCAGAAAGAAATGAAATTCCTCGTAAGGATATGCGGGGTTCAAAGGAGCTGCCGTACCCGCGATCGAGGCAGCGAGAAAACTGACAATCGCAGGCAATCCATTCGGCAGCGCGATCGCGACCGCATCGCCCCGGCGAATTCCAGCAGATGCCAGCGCGTTTGCCATGGCGAGAACCTGCTGCCGGAGCGAGTCGTAGGTGACGTTAATTCCAAGCTCGGGAACGACAATTGCCGTGTGACTATCGGCAAAATGCAAAACATCAAGAAGCGTCTGTACCGACTTGAGTGTCATTCGTTCACGCCTCTAGCGCGGTCTTTGGATGCTTGGCCAACGTTTTCTGTTGTCGCCAAACGAAAGGAATGTGGCGGCAGTTTCAGCAGGAAGATTTCATTGATCTAGCCCGAGTAGCCCTCTGCATTCAGGGTTTTCTTAAACTCCTTCAGAAAAAACTGCACATTGTCTTCGGTGGCCAACGGTCCCATCACACCAATGCGGAAGATTTTGCCCGCAAGCGGTCCGAAGCCGCCGGCGATTTCAATGCCGGGATCGTCCAACAGTCTTTTGCGCACCTTAGCCTCATCAACCCCCCGGGGCACGCACACCGTGTTCAGCGAGGCAATTCGGTGCTGCTCGGGAACATGCATGCGCAAACCCATCGCTTCGACGCCGTTGACGAAAGTTCTGTTGCAGCGGCGATGCCGTTCCCAACGGTTCTCGATTCCCTCTTCGGCAATCACCATGAGCGCTTCGCGCAGGGCATAAAACATGGAGATGGGCGCGGTGTGATGATAGCGGTGCGACACCGTTGAATAGTCGTGAATCAGCTTGAGGTCCAGATACCAGCTGCGCGATGGAGTGGTGCGGGCACGCAGAAACTCCATCGCCCTCGGCGACATCGCCATCGGGGACAAACCTGGAGGACAGCTCAGTCCTTTTTGCGTGCAGCTGTAGGCCACATCGATTCCGGTCTTGTCGAACTCCACCGGCAGTCCGCCAAGCGAAGTGACACAATCCCCGATCACCAGAGCGCCGGCATCATGAGCCGCGGCGCAGATCGCCCGGCCCGATTGCAATGCTCCCGTAGAAGTCTCCGCGTGAACATAACCCACAACCTTGGGCTGCTCGCGGCGAATAAAATCCGGCGCCTCATCATCGGTAAAGATCTCGCCCCACCCTTTTTCAAGGCGAACGACGTCCGCACCCTGCCGCTTCGCCATGTCGGTAAGACGATCGGAGAAATATCCATTCGCAAATATGGCGAACTTGGCTCCCGGCTCCACGAAGTTGGCTACCGCGGCTTCCATGCCTGCGCTACCCGTACCGGAGATCACTAGTGTGGCGCCGTCCTTGGTTCCGAAAACTGGTTTCAGCAGCTGCTGCACGTCTTCCATGACCTGAATGAAGTAAGGATCAAGGTGTCCGACGATCGGCTTCGACAGCGCCTCATAAACCCGCGAGTGAACCATGGTCGGCCCGGGTCCGAACAGATAGCGTCGAGGCGGCTGCAAGGCGGGCAAGTGAACTGCTGGCGTTTGTTCGATGGCGCTCATAATCCTCGTTTCCGTGGAGACAGGGGCGTAAGAAGATCCGGCACGGAGCGGATAATCTACAGAATTCCATCCTGAACCGCAATCGCCATCCTAAATCGGCGAGTGGTGTCCCTGCACAATCATTTCCTCGGCGATGCGGCGAGCTTCAGGAAGGGTCGCCGCCGCCTTGCGATCAATTTCGGCAGGCAGGTGCTTTTGAATCTTTGCCAATTCCTCATCAAAAATGCGCGTGATCAATTCCGCGGTGTGCTCCACGGGCTTACCATCGTCGCCAGGCACATTGACCTTGTGCTTCACGCGCTGCGCGATCATCAAGCGGTAGATACGATCGGTAGCCAAATCCTCCATGTAGCCATCGAGCAGGCTGGCGCCTTTGCCGTTGAGGACTCCATTTCGGTAACGAATCACGGTACGCACGGCGGCCCGCGTTCCAGCAAGAGTCGTGGCGCCAACCCCCTTGGGGATCGGCCTCAGGTTGGGATGCGCATTTGGCAAGTGCGGCCGTTTCGCAATCTGGTTAGGATAGGGAAACTGTGCCACTGCAATCTCATTCTGATCGGGATGCCCGGTCCAGGCTCCATCCATCAGGCAGTCGGCTTCATTTTTCTTATCCTGCTCGAGCACTTTCAAAGCGCGCTCGTTCAATTCGGCATCGGTTCGGCTGGGGTACAGTGCGGTCATTCCGCCGATCGCGTGCGCGCCATGTTTGTGACAGATTTCCGGCATCAGCGTGCGAAAATTCTGGAAGAACGCTACGTCGTGGGGGATGGTGTTGCGATCCGGCAGGACCCAGTTAGGATCCTCAATCATGAAATGAATGAGCGACGCCATGTAATCCCAGCGGCCAAGATTCAATCCCAGGCAATGTTCGCGCAGATTGAAAAGGAATTCCTCCATCTGATACGCCAGCGGGTGCGCCTCCACCAGCGCCATGCACTTGATGTGGTCCTGCGGCAAGCCCTTTTGTTTGGAGAACTCCTGGAAGAGATCGCGCCACCAGAAGGCTTCTTCGGCCGACTCGCTCTTGGGGATATACACAGAAAAATTGTGCGGCAACCATGCGGGATCGATCTGATACCAGATCATCGCCAGATCGAAGAGCGACGCAGACATGATCTCGTTCTTGATCACCCCGCCCTGGCTGAGGTGCAAACCGCGAGGCCGCACCCAGGTAACGGTTTTCGAGCGCTGCACCGCGACCTTCTTCTGCCGCTTCTTGTCTTCGTAACTGAGCTCGTACTTGTAGGCGGCGATCGTGTTCTGAATCGCCAGCAGGATGTGATCCCACGCGTTCGCCGTGGAATCTTCAAGGTCGATCATGACGGCAGGCGAGCCTGAGTTCAGAAGTTTCACCGTCAACTCACCATCGTCGGCGGGGCCAGTCATTTGGTTGCGCTGGTCGGCGCACCAGTCTGGAACCTCAATCCGCCAACTGGAAGTGGTCGCTTCCGAGGCTGACAGGTAGTCAGGCGGATGCCCGCGATGCGATGCCTGCAGTACAGCGGCACGTTTCGCGATCAGTTTTTGCTGCCAGGGAGTGAATTTCTTGTGAAGAGGGAACAGAAAATCGAGAAATCCCTTGGGGAGAGCCTTCTCGTAAGTAGGGTCGGCGGGCGCGTAGTTCATGCCCTGCGGGTTCATGGCTTAAGTATCCACCGCCAGATTATGAATTCGAGCAAACACTCGGATATCGACGCCGCCATTATAACTCTGGCTGCGGAGTACTCCGCTTAGAAAAAGCTCGGAGCGCAGCGAGATCACAAGGATCAGTGATCGATTGCCTGGAAGTCAGTAACTAGCGCACCGTGGCAAAGAAATACGCGCTCATCGCAAGTCCTATGCAGATCACAACGATCCGCACCTTCCTAGGGTCGGCCTTCTGTGCGTAATGCGCACCGAACCAGCCTCCTGCGAGAGAGCCTGCGACCATCACTGCGCACTGCGGCCACAACACGGCACCGGCCACTACAAAAGTGACCACGGCAGCCGCGTTAATGGCGACGGCCAGCAGCGTCCTGATTGCGCCCATGGCGTGAATATCACGCATTCCCAGCATCGCGAGCATGGCCAGCGTCATGAACCCGATCCCTGCCCCGAAATACCCTCCATACACCGAGACCAGGAACTCAACGATAGAACTGACAAGGATCGTCTGCCAGGACGCATCCCGCAGATCCTCCACCGCCGCCCTCTTCCCGGCGAGCGCGCGGATCGAACCCCCGAACGCGAAGAGCAAAGTACCGCCCAGCAGCAGCCACGGAACAATACGAAGAAAAGTATGCTGCGGCGTCTTGAGCAGCAGCAGTGCTCCCGCCCAGCCTCCGCCAATGCTGGTAATCAGCAACGGAGCCAATAAACGCGCTGGTACGTTCAGCCGTTTCAGGTAAGCGAGTGTGCTGGCCGCCAACCCGGGCCAAAGCGCGACTGTGTTGGTCGCATTGGCTAACACAGGTGGGACGCGAGTAAATAGCAACGCCGGAAACGAGATGAAACTTCCGCCCCCGACAAACGCGTTTAACGCGCCGGCGATCCCAGCGGCGACGAGCAAGAAGATGGCCTGGTCGAAATGTAAATCCATAGAAGGCATTTAAGAAGAAGGCCAGAGACGCTCTGACCAGCAGCGAGCCAGACTGGGCAACAATCTATCAGGAATTTAGCCCTGATCCTGAATTTATCCCCGAAGTCCTATCTGCTTTGAAATACGCGCTGTCAAAATCTCTTAATGTGATTTAAGTCACATGTGTAAACCGTAGTTAACCCATTACTCAGCCACGAATTGCCGGCTTTCCAGAAAACTCTTGACAGCAATTGCAGCGATGTAGTAAGACTTCGCCGCGGTGGCAATGGTCCGCTTTTCAGACCGGCTAAGAAATCCAATTCGCGCAATCTTGCGATATTTATCAGCCTCTCGGCCGACCAAATGAAGCGGGGCTTCGCCTGTGTGCCTGACCGCTAGAGGGCGTGCCCTTTAGCACATCGCCTCGGAGAGGAAACACATGCGCACGCTAACAACGTTTTTGGTGCTTTTCGTCGGTTTCACAATTCCAGCTTCGCTCCTGCACGGTCAAGACACGGAACTCTCCAGTAAAAGCGCTGGATCGACCCCCGTGGCCGCCACGAAGGAAGAAGTAAACCAGTTGCGAAGCGAAGTTGCGGCGCAGCGCAAGACCATCGAGGAACTGAAAGCTCTGGTCGAAAAATTGGCGGGGGTAAAAGCTTCAGCCACCGACGCTAGCCAAGTGCAGATTCGGCCCGTGGCGGAGCCGACCGCTACGGCAAGCAACGCGCAGCCAGTTGCTGCGCCCAACGTGGGCACAGCTCGACTGATGAATGCGGTTCTCCTGGATCCGATTCCTGAATCTGCCCCAACCCTGGGACAGAATGCGGCGGCGGCTCCCAAGAAAGACGCTCCTCCCCTTACGGCGGGATGGAACGGCGAGCACTTTTTCATCCGAAGTCCGGACGGTCAATTCAGCATCAGCCCCTATGGGTACGTAGACAATGAATACCGGGTATACCAGGGCGACGGCGCACCCGCCGACACGTTTGTCTTGCGCCGCGCTCGCTTCGGTTTCCAGGGCAATTACGGCTCCCACTTTGATTTTGCACTGCTCACCGATGCAGCCGCGACCACCGGATCCGTGGTACGCGACGTCTACCTCAACGTACGAATCCGGCCTGAGTTCCAATTCCAAGCGGGCCAGTTCAAGACGCCGTTCGCTCAAGAATCCGGAACTGGCGCCACCAACCTGGACTTCATCGAACGCGGATTCCAGTCCCTGTTGTATCCCTCAGCGGCTTCTGCATACCGCAGCCCCGGCGCCGCCTTCCACGGAGATATTGGTGGCGGCGTCATGCAGTACTGGGTGGGGGCGTTTAACGGCAAGGGCTATGCGCTCGTCAACACGACCAATCAGGCGGAAGTCATTGGACGGCTTCGCTTCTACCCGTGGCGCAAATCCAAAAGCGATTGGCTGAAGCAATTTGCTCTTGGCGGAGCCTTCGACCGCGGCCGTTCTCGAGGTCTTTCCGGGGATCAAAGCTTTAGCGGCACGCTGCCCGACCAGGCTTACACGTTCTTCCCCCAGTTCGCCATTAACGGACCGATCCAGCGCTACAACGGCGAGTTTACCTACATCAAGTCGGCGTTCGCTCTGCGCGGCGAATTCGATCAACTCAATATGTCTCGCAACAATGTCGGCTCCGAGCAGGCGGGAGGGCTTGGCTTTATAAGCCTTCCGTCGATCGTCGCCAAGGCTTGGGACATCAGCACGACCTATTTGCTCACCGGCGAAAAGCAGCCGGAGAACGGCACACCGCGCGTGAGGCATCCGCTCTTTGGGCCGGACACTCCGGGCGGTAAAGGACGCGGGTGGGGGGCGTTTGGAGTCGGTTTCCGCTTCATGGGCATCCAGGCCAACGAACCAGGCGCGAATTTCCTGGACTACTACACGCCCGGTTATGTGCCTACGTTTAATTACCACACCTTCGAGTACACCGCCGGAGTCAACTGGTATCCCAATTATTGGGTCAAGTACCAGGTCAACTTGGGTATCGATCAGCTGAAGGATCCCAGCACCATAGGCGCGGTGCCACAGAATTATTACGTGGTTTTGCAGCAGCTGCAGTTCAGGTTTTAGTTCGCTCGCTGTCGATTGCGCATGGAACGGTTAATAGGTTCGGTAAACGCCGGGACTGGTCGCAACCGGTCCTAAGAGGGAAATCGCAGGAGGGAATTTGATGAGACCGAGAATTTTTCTTACTATTTTTCTCACCGCACTTTTTGTGATCCTGAGCGGCTGCGGAACTACGAAGAATTGTCCCGTCTGCGGCACGACGATCAACGGCGCTTACGCCGTGATTGACGTCGTCACCGTGCCGGAACACAATCCCACTGGCGAGCCAGGCGGTCCATTTAATTCCTTCGACATTAGTACGATCGCCCCCAATCCTGCCGTCTCGGGCCACTACCTGGATTACATTTCCGATCGGATTGGGTTGGCCATGGTGGTGATCGACACATCCCAGAATCTCGCCGTGAACGCCATCCAAGGGTCCAACGCCGTCACCGATGCTGGCAATGGCGCCAGTCCCTGTCCCACCATCCCGCAACCCGGCGTTACTACCCCTCCCATTCCAAACGTGGAGGTTGTTCCCCCGATCATTGACGTGTTCGGCAATTTCACCAGGTTCGGATGCAGGACAGACGTATCTTGGGAAGGAGGCCCGACCTTCCATCTGTTCACGGGGTTTGGCCCCAATGGCAACTTTGGCGGATTCCCGGGCGCCCAGTGCTGCGCTGCGCGCGCCAACGGCGTGAACCCAATGTCCGGACCAGACGGCAACACCACCACCCCCGATGGCAAGATCCTCTTTGTCGGCAACGGCAGCTCCAGCGTTGTGGTTTTCGACCTGACCACGATGAACCTGGGCACCAACCCGCCCACTCCTCCAACGATTCTTGCCACGATCCCCACGGGCGTGTCTGCCGACTACGACGGTCCGCAAGGTATCTCAGGGTGCATCGCCTCGTGGAACGGCGAAGCCGGTTCGGCTGCGGATTGCGGGGACGATCGCGCTGACGAAATGGCCTACGACCCGACGCATCAGGTTCTCTCGATTATTAATGGCGATCCGGGACTGCCCTTTATCACCTTCATCGACATGTCCAACATCGTCAACAAGACCGGGACGCTGGCCCAGCAGCATTGCCTGCCAATTGACTCGACGTTGGCTTATGGACCCTATCCCGCCGGGTACAGTCCAGCTACGGGAACTTATCCGTACCCTTCTGTGCCGGGCGGACCCTTTGGCTACCCTCTGCAAGGATCAGGAACTGGGATCGTGGGGACCGGAACTGGAGGCAATGGTCTGCCCTACCCATCACCCGCGTTGGACCCGGGCGTGGGTGGCTCGTTTAATCCCCCGAGCTGCATTATCGGCCAGATTTACTACGACGGCGCGGGAGGCGCTGCATCAGGAGGAGTCGGGCTCAACCCGAACACTCCGGTCGACAATGTCGGAGCTACCTTCCCTTGCCCGGATCCCTCCAATCCGCATGTTTTCAGTGGCGTTTCCGGATCAGCAGCAGCTGATGGCCCACTGGGACTACCCGGCATCGGAACAACTCCAAGCGGGACGGCCTATACGATTCCATGCCATCACGGCCCCCTTCTGAGCCAGACCACGGGAGCGTTCTGCAGCCAGACCGCCCCCGTAAGCACCTCCACAAACACTTGCGCCGGGGCGATTGCGCCGGCGGGTTTGGGGGCGATGACCTTCAATCCCAACTCCGGTTACTGGCTGATGGCGAATGAAAATTCTATCCCCGTCACCAACATTGGCACCATTGACGTGATCGATCTGCAGTTGGGAACAGGTAACGGCCCGGTGGTGATCAATAGTTTTGTCATGCCCAATTGCATGCCCACCGGCATCATTCAGGGTCCGGGGAATAACTTCCTCGTGGGTTGCGCGGATCATGATGGCGAGGCCTTCCCTCCCAACGAGTACATCATTGATGGAACTTCGGGCGCAATCCTGGCCACGATCAATAACGTCGGCGGCGTGGACGAGACTTGGTATAACCCGGGCGACAACAAGTACTATCTGGCGGCGCGCGACATGCCCGGCGGACCGGTCATGGGCGTCATCGATGCAAAAACCAACCAATGGCTGGCAAACATGACCACCAACACCAATTCACACAGCATCGCGGTCGATCCCAGCACGAACCATGCTTTCGTGCCCATGCAGGCAGGCGGTATCTGCACGACGCAAAGCAGCAACGGCTGCGTTGCCGTCGTAGCAGAGCAGTGAGTATGCGCCGGTGGATGCGGGCGCTCGGTGATATAGTTGGTTGAGGACGCGAAGCGTTCCTCGTTTCGCGTCATGATTGCGAAGTGATCTATGCAGTTTTCTAAAGGTCTTCTGCGCACCCAGAGATTCGCCTTCCCCCTTCTGCTGATGGTTGCCTTGCTGGCCAGCGCCAGCGAGCAACCCGCCCCAAAACCCACGGATGTTCCTGCCACCGTAATCGCCCATCTGCCTTTGCCGCAGGCGACCGGCAGTCAAATGTTGTTGCAGAGAGAAAAGGGCAAGCAATATCTGTACGTGCAACAGGCCGCGAAGCAAGGGTTCATGATCGTGGACGTGAGCAAGCCGGAGCAGCCGAATCTTTTGAAACGGACGGCGGAATCCAATCAGGCCACCTCAGGAAATCTGCAGATTGTAAGCCCTGATGTCGCGATCGCCGAAGCTCCGGAAAAAACACCGGCAACTCTCACCAGCAGCAGCCACTCTACGGAAACCGTTCGCGTGCTCGATCTGAGCGATCCGCAAAATCCGAAGACCCTCGAGACCTTCAACAAAGTCACCAGTCTTCTTCCCGATGGCGGTCACGGCCTTATCTACCTTACCAACAACGACGGCCTGTGGATTCTCCGCTACAACCGCCCGTCCCGGTTCGAGCCCGCCAAGAAAAAACCGCCCTGTGACTCCGAGGCGCAGATTCAGGCCATGCCTCCGGACTGCCAATGAGGAAGTAGTCTGCCCAAACGGCGTCTCCCCTATCTCGAGATGTCGCGAACTGAACAAGCCTTGTCAAGGGTCTTGATGGATGTGATGGTCAGAGTCACCGGAGCTGCGGAACCTACCTTATTCATGGCGTCGGAACTACTGGCCATTGTCGGCGATTCGCTCCCGGTTACCTCCACTCGCTGGCCCAGGTAGTGGCGTAGCTTTATCTTGTGGCTCCCCTGCAGCTCATAGGTCACTGCTGGATCTTCTTTCATCAACGTGTAATCACCGTTAGAACGGCTGACGCAGCCTCGTAACGTCACCTGCCCTTTGGAATTTTTTCCGTCCGGTTGGCTGGTGTTGGCAGGGGCGCTGTCCTGCGCGAGTAGAAAGCTGCCCGATAGCAGCAAAGCGCACAATAGGGTCTTCATGGCATTCGTCCTCGTGCGAATGGGATGGCAAGCTCGTTGCCGAGGTTGGCTGCAATCTTTGGGATGCGGGGGCTACTTGACGTGAGTCTCCTGGTAGTGAACTTCCTTCCATTGCCCGGCGCGTTTCATCCAGAGTTCGGTGATGTAAACCCTCGAGTAGCGTACTGCCGACTTGGGCGGGAATTGGATGGTGCTTTCATAGATGACCAGGGCAGCTTCCGGACCTAGCGGAATCAGCTTGAACCCCCACAGCGTATAGTTAGAAACGTTTGTATCTGCCAGTTCGTTCAAGGCCTGAATCTTAGTCCGCTCGCCCTTGCCATCCACTTCTACACCCTGGTAGTCATCCGCCAACAGATTGCCATAAGCATTCTTATCTTTGTTCTTGATGGCTTCCCATTCGGCCTTGATTTCCGATTCGAACAAATCTTTCAGACGGGCGTCGGCGGAAGCTGAAGTGGCGCCGGACGACTGGCTCTCTCCAAGGGGAACAGGCACGGTTCGTGTTTGCCCGAGAGCCAAGTAGGTAAGCCCGGCGATGCAAACGAATATAAACCCACATCTCATAACCTCTCCATCATTTAACAACCCCCGAACGTTGGGAGGTGTCCTGCGTTGACGCTTAACGCAACTCCATAACTTTCCTTTTCACGGCTGCGAGCAGCGGTGCGGGCAGTTCAGCATAACCCTCCTGAACAGCGTATTGTTGGCCGTCTGTGTAGATCCAGTTTAAGAGATCGGCCAAAGCGGCGGTGCGAGCGGAATCAGAGGCCGGACTGCGCAGATAAATCCAGCTGAAGCTGGAGATCGGAAAAGAATCAGCTCCAGGAGCATCGGCCAGAGAGGCCGAGAAGTTATCCCATCGCGGCGCCTCTAACGCATGGCAAGCCGCAGCAATACTTTCGCCTGACGCCTTCACAAACTTACCGGCGGCATTCAGAACCGCCGCTTGGGAAATGTTGCTTTTCACCGCGTATTGGTATTCGACGAAGCCGATGGCGCCAGGACTGCTTTTTACTTTGTCGGCCATATCGGAACTGCGCTCCGCCGGCTCTCCAACCGGCCACTTCGGAGAAGGAGTAACTCCGATTTGTGCGCGAAATTTAGGATTCACCTTGGAGAGAAAGTCGGTGAAGACATAGTTGGAGCCTTTCCCCCGAGGACGGTTGACAACCTGGATCGGAAGACTTGGCAAAGCAATCTCGGGATTGAGTTTCGCGATCTGCGGGGCGTTCCACGTCTTCACGTCGCCTAGAAATATCGCCGCCAACACGTCCCCGGAAAGCCGGACGTCCTGGTGGACATCGGGAAGATTGTAGATGGGAACGATAGCAATCAGCACCACCGGCAATTCGATCAGGCCATCTTCTTTTCGTTCCTTATCCGTAAGCCGGGCTTCTCCGGCGCCGAAGTCTCCCGCTCCGTGAGAGATTTGCTTGATCCCTTCACTGGTCCCCACGGGCAGGTAGCGCATCTGGACGTTGTGGCTGCGCTTGCCATACTCCTGTGTCCATCGATTGTAGATCGGAGCGGGCACGCTCGATCCAGATCCGACCAGAACAACTTGGCCCTGCGCTCCGGCTGGAACACCGTGCAGGCTCAGAGTGAGAAGTGCCAGCAGAAAAATGTACGCCGGCAAATGGAGACTTGCGGACCGTTGTGCACTTCGTGGTGCCGAAAAACCTGCCCATCGCATCATTTTGTTCCTCCCAATTGAGGCTCTTTTTGGCGAGCCTCACTGAATTGCCAAGTGGTCATAGTCGGCGACTGTAGTTACTCTGAAGTTACCATCGTTTGTTAGTCGACGAAACTGTCGTGTTCGGGAAGCTGTTGCCTGATTTGAGGCGCCATGCGCCGAACAGGTTCGTCGTGCGCAGCGGTTGGAGCGGGTTTAAGATTGAAGCTACGATGCACCCCGGAATCTTGCGGCAGACTGGCGTAGTTACGCTTGTTTCACGCACACGGTCTTAGGAGATGTAGATCCTTATGTCGCAAGCAGAGGTTGAAACCGTATCGCACGAACTTTTTTCCGCGTATAAGACGGGCAAAATGGTTGCTGTGCTTCCTTCTGAGCGGCCAGGTTTTGACCTCGGCGCAGCATATGAAGTCGAGGCAAGACTCAAGCAACTTCGGGAAGCTGAAGGCCAGAGAGCCGTTGGTCGCAAGGTGGGTTACGCCAATAAAGCCATGTGGCGTGTACTCAAGCTTGAAACTCTGGTCTGGGCGCACATGTACGATGACACGGTTCACTACAGTGACCACAACTCCGCCACGTTGACGATCGCGCATATCCGTTCCCTGAAGATCGAACCGGAGATCGTTTTCGGTCTGAAACAGCCGATCTCGGGGGAGGGTCTTGATGCTGCCGCTGCGCTCGCCTCCACGGACTGGCTGGCAATCGGATTCGAAATCATCGATTGTCCTTATTCCGAATGGAAGTTCCAGCCCACTGATTTCATTGCATCTTTCGGCCTTCATGCCGCGCTCGTAGTCGGAGAGCGTGTGCCGATACGGACAGATCTCATCCCGAAACTGGTTGACGAGTTGCCGAACTTCAAGGTACGCGTGTCAAAGAACGGAGATTTTCTGGAGGAAGGATCGGGCAAGAATTCTTTGAAGAGTCCCGCTCTGTGCCTGGCCGAACTCGGCGCCGCTATCTCGCGGCGATTCCCAAGTGAATCGCTTGGCGCTGGAGAAATCGTCAGCTCGGGAACGCTCACCGCAGGACATTCGACCGACCGAGGCGATCTCTGGACAGTCGGGATCGAAGGTCTACCGCTGCCGCCGTTGACACTACGTTTGTCTTGACCTGAACATGGATGAGTTCGGTTCGTAGAAGCTAGGCGCTGATCATCGCCTCTCAGCGTCGCCACAAATCACGGTGTCCAGTTGCCGGTCGCCGGACAGGTCTTCCGCTCTCCAATTGAAAACAGGGTCGAGCCCTTCCGACTTCAACTTGCCTGAGTAGATCGGAGCATCGTAGGAACCAGACGTAAATTGGCATCCACCGCGTTGAAGTGAATAACCACCGGGTGTGGTGGCGCAGTTGAGCGTGAAGAGACAGCCGCCACCTCTGGCCAATTCAAGGCATACATCCCACTCTTCTCGCGTGCTCACAAACGCTGCGGTCGTTGGCGAAAACATATTATGGAGAGCAACCGTCACCAGGAACTCCTGGCGTGTGGGAGTGTAAGGCGTGTCTTGCAGAATGGCTCCAGGAGCCAGCTTCAGACGGGGAGTACCGAGAAGTGTGGCGCCAGCTCCGTGGTGCTTTTTCAGGTACTCCTCATGCAACATCAGCATCGCCCAGTCCCGCCTCCAGTCCGAAAGGCCTGAGAGCACTCCGACGCCGACTTGCTCAACGCCGCCCGCAAGCATCCGTTCGTAGGTGTCCAGACGATATTCGAAATTTGCTTTCTTGGTCCTACCGGGATGAAGCATGGTGTATCGAGTCTTGTCGTAGGTTTCCTGCCAATGCACTGACCAGCACAGTCCGGCCTCGACCAAGCGACGATAATCGCCCTCCTCTAATGACTCCGCGCTGATCCCGACCAGGCCGCCGCCATGGCGCTCCAGCACAAGTCGCAAGAGTTCCACGTGGCGGCACATCGAATCGACGCGCATTCGCGGATCGCTGGCGTATACGAGCTCAAGAACTTTCTGCCCTTTCTGCTCGACGAGATAAATCGCCTCCTGCTCAAGCTCGTCATCGGTCAATCGCCGGCGCTCGACCTCGATGCCTTTATTGCCTCCACGGAAATTGCAATAAAGACACTGCTCCTCGCAAATACTGGTCGCGTAGATAGGGACGATCACGAACACTCGCCCGCCGTAAAGATTCGCTTTAACCTCTGCAGAACGGGCGAGGATGGCTCGATCTAACTCGCCTCCATGTCCGAACTCGGTGCTCCAAAAGAAGGGGGCGTACTCGGATGCAACCGTGGGCCGGAGCGAGTCCAGAGGTACCGGGCACGTACGGGACAACTCTGTAGCCTGTTCGCAGGCGATTTTGTAGTGATCAGAGAACATGGGAATTCTCTTGCTTTTGTTGTTTGTACTTTAACGATACGCGGATGTCATTCGCGTGAGTGTGATTACACACACGAGCGCATGTGATGGCCGTCGAACGAGCCCGGCAGGTGGCATCGGCCAGCATGACGTCTGGGCGTCACTTTCCCCGAGTCGCCTTTTCCAGTAGATACAGATAGGAACGATAGACTTGGCCCGTAGCTCGGGTCATTCCGATCTCGCAGGTTCGACTACTCGAATAACAAGAGTCAGCCTGTAGCGCTTGAACTTCGACTGCTTCCAGTTTGGTGGCTGATTGCGTCAATTCAGGGAAAAGAAACCCTCGATCCCCTGCGAAGGCACAGCATCCTGCGTTCGGCGGAATCAATACATCATCACTGCATGCTTTCGCAATGGCTTCCAGTTTTGCCGTGATCCCCATCTTGGTCACCGAACACACGGGATGCAGCGCGACGGAGTCGGCCTTTGCTCGAATCGTCAGTTTAGGCAATAGTTTATCGTGCACGAACTCGATGGAATCCAGAAACCTCAGTCGATCGAAGCGTCTCTGGTTTTCAGAACTTAGATGAGGGCGTGCCGTTTTCAGCGAATACGTACATGGGCTCGTATCGATCACGACGCACAGCTTCCCTTCTTCGGACCATCGCCAGAACCGCTCGACGGCCGCATTTGCGGCGATGGCGTGGGCGCGAGTGAAGCCCTTGGAGGAGAATGGCATGCCGCAGCAGGTGCCCGCCACGTCGGATGGAATGTAGACCGGCACGCCTGCGCGCCGGGCCATCGCAACGGTTACCTCCATCAGAGATTTGTCTTTGGCTTCAGCGGGCAACCGTCCCATGATGCGCGAAATGCACGCAGGAAAATAAACTGCACCGGCGCCTTCCTTCTGAGTTCGAGGAATACCGGCGGCGGCGAAGGGAGTGTCAGACATCCATTCGCTCATGTTGTTTCCGGTAAACTTTTTCAGCCAACGAGTCAACGAACGCATGCCGTCGATGCCGATAACTCTTTCCGCTGCGTGTCCAAGGCGCAGCGCCCAACGCAAGCCGCTTTCCACGACACTAAAGTTGCTGGCGATGCGGACCGCCCAGTCCTGCTCCCTTGGAGTAGAGCGCACGTTACGCAAGCGCTTCACCAGTTGCCCGGTGTCGATATTGACCGGACAAGCCGTGGCACAGAGCCCATCCGTCGCGCAGGTATCGAGCGCCATGTAAGGAAATTCACTCTCCAGCGCATTCCACAAAGAAGCATTCCCTGCTTCTTTCTGTCTTGCCATCTCGCGACGCACCACGATCCGTTGTCGTGGCGTTAGTGTCAATTCGCGGCTGGGGCACTTGGGTTCGCAATAGCCGCACTCGATGCATTTGTCGATTTCAGCCTCAACGGACGGAATCCGTTTGAGATCTGCGAGGTGCGCTTTCGCGTCAGAGTTGATGATCACGCCGGGATTGAGCAGACTGTTGGGATCTGCCAGGCGCTTCAGTTGAGCCATGATCTGGTAGGCTTCGCCGCCCCATTCTGTCTCCACAAAGGGCGCCATGTTTCGTCCCGTGCCATGTTCCGCCTTCAGTGCGCCATCGTAGCGATGGACCACGACTTCGACCATATCGTCAATGAAGTGGGCATACTGATCGACAGCCGCTTGATCGTTAAAACTTTGCGTGATCACAAAATGCAAATTGCCGTCCTTCGCATGGCCGAAGACGATGGCATTGGGATATTGATGCTTAATGAAAAGACGGTTGAGATCGTACGTCGCATCGGCCAGGACCTCCACCGGAAAGGCGACGTCTTCGATGATGACCGTCGTACCGCTCTCGCGCACCGAGCCCACAGACGGAAACATTCCGGCGCGAATTTTCCACAACAAGGCTTGCTCCGTGGCGGCATGGGTGAAGCGCGCGGGCTCGAACAACTTCAGCCCGCCGACAGCATCCCTGGCAAGTCCTTCCAACTCGGAGCGGCTGCTCTCTTCTGCCGATTGGAACTCGACGAGTAAACCGGCGGCTCCGTCCGGAAGCGTTTTGATCGAGCCCGGTATGCCCGCCTGATTCTCGACCGAGCGCAGCGAAGCCCGGTCCATGATCTCCAGAGCTTTCGCACCCGCCGTTCGTAAAGGAACGATGGAGTCGGCAGCCGCATATAAATCGGAATACAGCAGAAGCCCTGTGTATTTCACTGGCAGATCTGGAACTGTGTTCAACACGGCTTCTGCGATAAACGCCAGAGTTCCCTCGGCTCCAATCAACAAGTGCTGAAAAATATCGGCAGCAGTGTCGAAATCGAGGAAAGCGTTCAGCGAGTAACCAGTTGTATTTTTTCGTTTGTATTTCGTGCGCACTCGCTCGCGCAGATCAGCATTGCACTCCAGCTTTTGCTTCAGCTCCAGAACGCCGCGGGCGAGTTCTGGCTCGTGCGCGTGAAATTGCGCATCCGCGTCAGGCTGCGATGTGTCGATCACGGTGCCTGAGGGCAGCATGAACTTCATCGACCTCAGAGTGTGATAGGCGTTCTGCTCGACTCCACAGCACATGCCGCTGGAATTATTGGAGAGAATGCCGCCCAGGGTGCAAGTCGCAATCGATGCTGGATCGGGTCCGATTTTTGCTTTATACGGCGCAAGCGCTGCATTGGCTCGCGCACCAATCACTCCCGGCTGCACCCGTATCTGCTTGCCGCCATCTTCCACGTTCACCGCGCGCCAATTTCGCGCGATGTCTACCAGCAAACCGTCGGAGATCGACTGCCCCGACAAACTGGTGCCGGCGGCGCGGAAGGTCATCGGGATCTTTTGCTGCTGGCTGAACGCGAACAGTGCTCGAATCTCTCCCAGCCCTTTGCTCTGCACTACAGCTCTGGGGATCAAGCGATAGAAACTTGCGTCCGAAGCGTAGGCGATCAGCTCGATCGGACGGATCAAAATGCGCGAAGTGTCGACAGCGGCAGCAAGTTGAGTCTGGATCTGCTGGGAAGAAAGCTGCACGGGAACTACTTCGGCCGCCGCCATAATTTTCTCCGACCTAAGAAACCACCCGCTGGCCGGGAGCCGTTTATTCGAACTCCTCCGCCAGGCGCTCTACCGTGTGTTCAACCTTGATGGCTGATTTCTGTTTGTCCAAGCCGCCGCGGATCTGCATCACACAACCAGGACAATCCATCACCGCAATCGGCGCTCCGCTCTTCTTGATATTGACCAGTTTGCGTTCCAGGATGGGCGCTGAAATTTCCGGCAGCTTGAGCGAATACGACCCGCCCATGCCGCAGCACATATCCGCCTCGTACATTTCTGAAATCTCATAGCCGGCTTGGGCGAGCAACTGCCGCGGCTCCTGGCTGGCGTGCAGCGTGCGCTTCAAATGGCAGGAATCATGATAAGTGATCTTCCCCAACTGCTGACCTTCTTTGAATTTCAGGCGGCCCGCATCCACCAGTTTCTTGACCAAGGTCGAAAAGTCGATAACCTTCTTCGCAAGTTGCCGCGCCCGCGGCAGCGATTCGGCCTGTCCGAGACTTTCAAATGTGCTAATGAACTCGTGCTTCAGCGCCACTGTGCAGGTCGGACATGCGGAGACCACATAACTGACATCGTTCGCCAACAACGCGTCGATGTTGTCATTGGCATTGTGCGCGGCGACTTCGTAGGCTCCGCTGTAGCGGGCGGGCGCGCCGCAACAGGTCTGGCCTTCGGGAAACACAACCTCGATGCCGGCTTTATTCATGATCTTCACCAGCGATTCGCCCATGTTCGGATAGGCGAAGTCGATCAGACAGCCCGCATAGAATGCAATCTTCTCCTGACATGCTGGCTGCTGGATTTTTCTGATGGTGTCCCGCAGCGGCGCTTCGGCAATCGCGGGAAGGCTGCGGAATTCCGTCATGTCCGACAGAAAAAACGGCAGGTGCCGAATGAAGTTCCCTTTCTGCAGCGGCTTCTGCATCACGTACGCCGCGCGCAGCATGGAATGGAAGAGTCTGCGGTTGTTGACGACCGAGAAGATCGCTTTCTGCGCGAGCGGTTGTCCTTTTTCGACGGCAATGCGGCGGCGCAGTTCGAGAATTAATCCGGGAATGTCGATCTTGCCGGGACAGACTTCCGTGCAGTTGCCACATTGTATGCACAAGCTCTGAATGTCGTCCGATGCCTTCAGCGCGTCGAACCATGCGGTCAGAATCGTGCCAATGCCCCCCGTATAGATCTTGCCAAACACATGCCCGCCTACCAGACGGAATACCGGGCAAACGTTCAGGCACGAAGCACAACGGATGCATTGCATCGCCTGCTTGAATTTCGGGTCCTGCGACATCTCCGTCCGCCGGTTATCCATCAGGATCACGTGCAGTTGCTTCAGCGATCCGTCGGTGTTCGGCACGGGGCCGCTAATCATGGAGACGTAGCTGGTCATCAACTGCGCGGTTGCGCTCTTCGGTAGAGCCGTCAACACGGGCACAACGTCGTCGAACTTCTCCATCAATTTTTCGAGACCGACGATCGCCACGTGGATCTTGGGGAGCGTCGTTACCAGGCGAGCGTTGCCTTCATTCGTAACGATTACAAGGGTTCCGGTCTCCGCGACCGCGATATTCGCTCCGGTGATGCCCATCTCCGCTTCGAGAAACTTGGTGCGCAGTTTCCCTCGCGCGAATTTCACCAGTTTCGGGATTTCTGGCTTCTGCCCTGGTTCAACCTGTTCGCTGAAGACCCTGGCTACTTCTTCTTTGGTCATGTGGATGGCGGGCATGACCATGTGCGAAGGCGTTTGTCCGGCTAGTTGAATGATCCATTCCCCCAGATCGGTCTCACCCACCTCGATTCCGGCCGATTCGAGATGCTTATTGAGATGAATCTCTTCGGAAGCCATCGACTTCGATTTCACCACGCTCTTGACGCCATGCTCTCGGGCGAGATTCAGGATGTATTCGCGCACCTCTGCGGGATCGTTGGTGCGAAATACTTTGGTCCCGCGGGCTTCCGCGTTCTTCGCAAAAAGATCAGCCAGTTCGTCAAGATGCGAGGCCGCGTAGGATTTTCGCTCAGCGATTTGCGTCCGCAGGGCTTCGAAATCATAGCCCTCATAAGCTCTTTGTCGGCTGGTACGGTAGGCCTCAGAGAATCGTCCGAGAGCCCCAGTGAGGTTTGGGTTGTGTACCGCCTTGACGATGGCCTCGCGAAACTTGGTTTCCATCAGTTCACCCTTCCTCCATCGGACAAGACATCGTAGAAAACAATGACGAGTTTCTCCGGACCGTGCACGCCGATGGTAAGCACCCGCTCGATGTCCGCCGTGCGGCTGGGTCCAGTAATGAAGGAGATGTAATTCGTCTGCTCCGGGCGGATCCTAGTCAGGGCCGATGGCAAGTCGGGCACGAGATGATCGCTTTCGACCAGCGCAATATGAATCAGCGGGAGCGTCGAGACCAGCCTGCAATCGACCGGAGCTGCGTCCTGGATAAGCGTTCCGGTGTTCGCGATGGCCCAGTCCAGTTGACTGATTCCGACTTTCGCCAGGGCTGAAACTTCGCGATTCACTTGGAAAATTAACCCCGGTACGCTGGCTGAGATCTGCTTCTGGTCGAACTCCTCGAGAAACCGGCACGATGCCCACACTGCATAGGCCAGCGGTTCATTGCAGACCCCAGCGCCTCTCAAGTATTCCAGTATGAAACTCAGAGCATCGTTCTTCCCAGAGAAGTGGTGGACTTCGGCGTTAACTGCTTCGGCGCGGAGCTTGAAGGTTTCAAATACAGCATCCATTCGTCGCACCTTGGTCCCGAGTCACCCGACTGTCTTTGCAGCTTCTTGAAAGACGTCTTGCACACCGAAGCGCTTCGCCTCCGGCTTTGCGTTTTGGGTGGCGCAGCGGTTCACCGCCGCGAGAACCCCCTGATTTTGTCGGCGGCTTTAGAAGTAAACGCAAAACCGCACGTTTTCAGCAGGCTATCCAGCCAAAATTGTCAGTGCACGACCATCTGCGTGAACGGATACACGTAGGCCATGAGGAGGACGAAGATGCCGACCAGCGAGGCCAGCGCAATGCTGTGCCAGAAAACGTAGCGCAGAATGTCGCCCTCATGCCCATACCATTGGGTCGCAGTACTGGCGACGACGATGCTCTGCGCGTCAATCATCTTTCCCATGACGCCTCCGGTGGTGTTGGCAGCCGCCATCAGCGCCGGAGAAACATTCACCTGCTGCGCCGAAATCTTTTGCAGGCTGCCGAACAACACATTCGAAGAGGTATCCGAGCCGGTTAAGGCCACTCCGAGCCAGCCGAGCAGGGTTCCGAAAAATGGGTACAGATGTCCCGTGCGCGCGAACGCCAGCCCCATGGTCGCGTCCAGTCCGGAATACCGAGTCAACATTCCGATCGCCAACATGGCGCCAATGGTCAGCAGGGAGAAGCGCACCTTCACGATGGTTCTTCCGTACACCGAAAAGATCTTACGGAAGCTGAGTCCCATCACCAGACCCGACAGAATTCCCGCGAGCAGAATGCCAGTCCCGGTCGCGCTGACCCAATTCAATCCAAAAACTGCGCCTTCTTTGGTCGGCTTGGGAACTACCGGCGGGACACGAAGCACCAGATTGTTCAAGGCGGTAACGGGAAACTGTGGATTGGTGACCTTGCTTGGTGGAGTTTTCCAATGAGCCATCGAAGCAAAAGTTTTTTCCGGCGCGTTCATAAAGTTTTTGCCGGTTTGCGTGCCCCACAGAAAAACAATCACACTCAGGATCACCCACGGAACCCATGCGCGCGTGATCTGGGATCGAGTGAACCCGTGATCCGCGTGGTGGCCCGTCTTGCTCGCTTCGCCGTCGAACGTCCAAACGCGTTTGGGATGCCAGATAAAAAGGAAGCCAATCAGGCAACTCATGGAAACAACCGACGCGACAACATTGACCACCCAAGGCCCATGCAGGTTTGACATCAGCAATTGCGGAATCGCAAATGAGACACCAGCAACCAGAATTGCAGGCCATACCTCCATCATGCCGCCCCATCCGGCGAATGCACACACCAGCCAAAACGGCACCAGAACACAGAAGGGGGTGAGAATGCGTCCCGCCATGGCTCCCAGCATGATTTCGCTGAATCCCGTGACCTTGGCCAGCGCAATGATCGGCGTGCCTAGCGCACCAAACGCCACGGGCGCCGTGTTTGCGATCAGCGACAGGCCGGAAGCTTGCAGTGGTCTGAATCCCAGCCCAATGAGCAGCGCGGCGGTCACCGCTACCGGTGTGCCGAAGCCAGCCGCGCCTTCAAAGAATGCGCCAAAACAAAAAGCGATCAGGAGCAGTTGCAGGCGACGGTCCTGCGTGATGCCGGTGAGACTGTGCTGCAGAATATTGAATTGTCCGGATTCGACGGTGAGCTGATACATGAAGATGACATTCAGCACAATCCAGCCAATCGGGAAAAGTCCGTAACCGGCGCCATAGATTGCTGTGGCTCCGGCGAGTCGCGCGGGCATGTGAAAACCAAAGGTGGCGGTGAGCAGTGCCGCTGCCAGACCGGCCAAAGCCGCATAATGCGCCTTCACGTGTCCCAGTGCGAGGCTCCCCAGCAGTACTATGATCGGAAGCGCGGCCAGCACCGTGGACAGCCACCAATGCCCGGTTGGGTCATAACCCTGCGCCCACGGCGAAGATAGAGCGGGAATTTTGAGGACCGCGATAGCGGCAATGGCAGCGACGATGATGACGAGCGCGGAAGCTGAAAGGTTCACCTGCGGAGGAGCCGGCGGTGCCGGAGGAATCAGTGCCATCCCCGGCTTCTCGGCCGGTATGATCGTAGTTGCCATGTATCACCCTTACTGAGCCAGGACCTGCCGCATAGCAGGATGCGGCCAATCGTAGGATGGCCTGGTCAACCACGCTGTGATCTGCATCACTTCGCCATGTGATCTGCCGCCGTGGTTCTCTACGATGGTCCCCTTCGAAAACACCAGAGCAAACGTGCCCTAGCCAGAAGGAAGAATCTCGAAACACACCGCCCTGGCAGCGCCGCCCCGCTCTTGGTTGGAAACGTTGGAACTCCCGTCATTGCCGCCAAAGGTCAGCCGGTAGGCGGAGGCCCGAACCGAGCTATGCGCGGCCAATCGCGCCCTTCTAGCAAGAACCAAAGTCCCTGGGACGGTAAGCTCCGATCGTTGACGAGAACTCGCCTCCCCCTTAAGATGGAGCGACTCGAAAGCGGCGTATCGCCTTAATGATCTGAATGATCGGGCAGAGCAATCGACAAACGTTTCCTCAACGTGTGAGCGTGTATTTTCAATGTTTCATGTTGCCTCAATCTGCCAACGGTGCCTCATTCTGCCAAAATTTTGAGCCGGTAGGATACAAGTTAGGATACGAGTCGGCAAACTAGCGCCGAGTAACTATGGATCGACCACGGTTAAGACGAACGCAGACCGATTATCGACCGCAATGCAGCGGAAATCGTCGTGAGGTAATGAGTGTCTTCGCAGCGGCCCCGTAGCTCAGTTGGATAGAGCAGCGGTTTCCTAAATCACGGGTCTCGTGTGCGCCCGGAGCGGATCAATCACTTACGGGCGGATTCATGCACAACAAACGAGGCAAAAGACTGGTATTCGGCAGTAATTGTGCAACGCGTTGTGCAACGAAAAAACGCCTGACAGGTTGATCGCTCTTTCCCGGTCGAATCGGAACCCTCGCTAGGCATAAGTGTCAGCCATAGTCGCGCGAGTGGAATTAAGGCACAGCAATTTCCGATTCGAGATTTGTGGAAATCCAGCAAGAAACCATACTTAAATCATTTATTTCTGCGATGCATGCATTGCACCACACATGGTGCTTAACTTTGTGCTAGGGTCGCAAAAAAGTATCTGTAAGTTATTTATTATAACGCAATATTAGCTACTGATTATTATTAATTTATTATAACTGGAGAAAGACTATGGCCCAGGAGAATTTTATTTATTTCGCCTGCACCAAAAATGTAGCAACTCTGCCCGTTATATGCATTCCGCGAGTATGAGCCGCTGCGTATTTCGGTACCAAAGCGGCCAGCTCGTCGCGTGACAGAGTGACTTGCGCCCACTGGCTCATGACGCCGGTTTGAGCCAGCGCCATAGATCCGATCCAAGACATGCCCTTGGGATTACGCAAGTGCGCGATTCGCACTGCGCACGGTCCCGCTGCGCATGAGAAGACCGCCCATTCGAATATGGTGCTCGCCAGAAAGAGTTCTTCCTTGCAATTGGTGGAGCCTGGTTTGCGAATCGATTATCCCCAACGGGGGAAGCATGATAGCCAGAATTTTCATTGTGGACTCCCGTTCCCCAAATTCCTGTCGGTCTGACAAACGTGCGCTCTGTGGGAGGCGCGATCATGGGATATGCAATCAGGAGTAGTACGGCGAAGCGGTGGCCAAGCAATACACACAGAATTTCTCGCCCCAACTCAACGCACGCAACTGGAGCTATCCGTCGACCTATGCACGTAACGACATGCTTGTCGGTCTGAGGCGAAGCCTCGCTGGTATAGTGTAGAGAGAGGAACTCTTGCCCATCATCAAATTCCCTTGGGGCTCTCGAAAAATCGAAACGCGAAATCGGAGGGATTTCATGATCACCGCAGCTTGAAAAGGGGGATGCTATGGTATTTGAATACAGAGGGAACGCCCAGACTCCTGGACCGCTTGGTCAAATCCCCGGCGCACCTGGAGGACGCGTACCCGGTCCGTTGCGATCCGGACCAAAAGATGAGCCCGGAAAAGGTAATACGGCAACGAAGGCCTCGAAGACGACGACGCCTGGCCAAGGAGACGGTACCAGTGATGCTCTAAATGAGAAAGTGGCAAAGATAGCGGAGGGATATGTCGGCAAGCCCTCGGTCGGCGATGGCCAGTGCTACGCCCTCGCCGATGCCATAGCAAAAGCCGCCGGCGCCAAGACTGCCTCTGACTTTGTCAAGGTCACAAAGTCTAGGGACCAGGACTACCCTTGGGGAAAACCGATCACGCTAGACCAAGTGAAGCGCGGGGATCAACTTCAGTTTCGCAACCACAAAATGGTGATTGAGACGACCATAACAGTGACGAAGGGCGGCAAAGTAATTGAAAGGAGCCCCAAGCCTTCAATAGAAGTATACTCGCGCGTCCCCCAACATACCGCGACCGTGACGCACGTTAACCCCGATGGGTCGTTTACGGTTGCTGAACAGCATGTTATTGACCGCGACACCGGCAAGGAATCCGATACCGTACATGGGGAGAACAAAGTGTACTACAAAAACAGAACCCTCCCCCCGGAGATAAAAACCAGAACGGAAAACGACGTCGAAATCGTCACAACAATTGAGAAAAAAATCATCGTCAGCGGTAAAATCCTTCCGTATCGTCCACAGGAAGACCCAAAGCACAAAAAGGACCTAGACTTTCAATAGCCCCAGACCGCCCCAGTGACGATGGCGGGTTGGCAGGCTACAAACTGAAGGGTCGCATGGAAGAGGTGAAGTGGAACCCTCCGATCCTTAGTTTTGTCATCGAACGGCACGGTGGAACCGTGCTTGGCTCCGGCTACGCAGAACTTCAGTCCTGGACGGTTGATATTAATGCTGGTCGCGCTACGTTGGCAGATCACCATCGACAACGTTGGCTGCATGGACCCAGGAATAGCCCTCTGAAAGTCGGGCCAATCGCCGCTGAGATCACGGAACTTATCAAGAATCGGAAGGCTGATCCGCGTTTGAAGTGGAAGTCCTCGGATGAGGCTCGCGTCCAGATTGGCGAAGTGATCCCTAACGACTGCCCGAAGCAAACGCTGGTCGGGAGGCGAAGGCGTTTTAAGAAAGCTCTCCAAGAATCCCTACAGCCACACGGCTGGGAACTGTTCACGGGAACGAACACTGTGAAAGGGAAGAAAAACTGAGCCTCGGCGCACCAAGACTCATCATCCCCGCTGCCCTGCTGTTGGGGAACTTTGTTCAATGTTTACAACCTTAGATCGTCCCACAGTATAGCTATAAGTTATGGCAGCGGCCCGACATTTCAACGATTTAATTTGGTTCTATTGCTATTGATACCAGCGTAGTCATTGGTCAATAGTGCATTTACCATCCTGCAATTGGAGTGCCGCCTTTATTCACAACCAACGGGATGAAATTGTTGTAAAACATGTTAAGCTATGAGCTATTGAGAGAAACGGGCGCACCGTCGGAGATTCGGCTCTCGGTCTGCCGCATGGCGTGAGCGAAGGACCACCACTGCAAGGGCTTGGAGGAGCGCAACGAGCTGACGGGCAAGCGTGAAGTAAGGGAACCGCGATGTAGTGTTAGATTGCGTACCACGAGGGCTACGCAGTGGATCGCCCACGTCTCCCGTTTTTCCCAACGCTATGGGCCTTCCCGTGCCCGTAGAGCGACGATCTCCGTTGGGACGACCCTGGAACCATGCCAGAATTGTCATAACGGCTGAAATCGCTGAAATGGCTGAACTTTCAACGCGTTCAAAATAGTCCATATTTTTGTTGCATTAACCGGACGTTTGAGGTATAATGTGCCATCCAGAGCAGCCTCGGTCGTCAGGTAGCCATCAAAGTCCTGCCCGCAGAGAAAGTCGCCGACCCCGAACGAAAGCAGCGCTTCGTGCAAGAAGCGAAGTCGGCTTCGTCGCTGAACCACCCCAACATCATCACCATTTACGACATCGGCCGGCCGAGGGCGTTGACTTTATTTCGATGGAGTTGGTCTCCGGTAAAGCGCTCGACCGGCTGATTCCACGGTACGGAATGCGGCTGAATGACGTTCTGAAGTATGCCGCCCAGATTGCCGATGCGCTCGCTCGGGCGCACGCCGCCGGTATCGTCCATCGAGATCTCAAGCCGGGAAACATCATGGTGAACGAAGATGGGCTCGTGAAAGTTCTCGACTTCGGGCTGGCTAAGCTTACCGAACCTACTCCTGCTAGCGGGGACGAGTCCACGCGAACCATGCGGCCCACGACAGAAGAGGGCAAGATCGTCGGAACCGTTGCGTACATGTCTCCCGAGCAGGCGGAGGGCAAGAAGGTCGATGCCCGTTCGGACATCTTCAGTTTCGGGTCGGTGTTGTACGAGATGGTGACGGGAAGACAAGCGTTCCACGGCGATACCAAAGCCTCGACGCTAGCGGCCATTCTCAAGGACAATCCGCGGCCGGCAAGCCAACTCGTCGATGGCCTTCCCAGAGAAGTTGAGAAGCTGATCTCCCGTTGTCTGCGGAAGGAGGTCAATCAGCGCTTCCAGCACATGGACGACCTCAAGATCGTGCTGGAGGAAATGAAAGGGGAGTCCGATTCCGGGGTGCTGGGAACCGCTGCTGTGTCCAGGCCGAAGCCTCGTCGCCTCACCTGGGTCCTCAGCGTCGCGGCAGTAGTGGTTATTGGGACCGTTGGAGCGTGGCTGGTTCGATCGAAGAACGAAGTGCCAGATGTGCCGTTGGTGGCAGTTCCACTGACCAGCTATCCTGGCAGTGAGTCGTGGCCGTCGTTTTCCCCGGACGGAACACAAGTAGCGTTTGCCTGGGATGGAGAGAAGCAGGACAACTGGGATATCTACGTCAAACAAATCGGAGTGGAGCAGGCTGGGCTGTAATCCATCGCCGGATCAGTGGTTAACCTATAAGGCGGCGGCGCGTCGACTTGAAGGGGGCGAGCCAAAAACCAGGCGTGCCCTTTCGATTTATTTCTTCCACGCAGGTTGAGTACTATCCGGCCTTTTCGCCAGACGGTCGGAGGATCGCCTTTATGTCGCAGCGATCAGGGACGGATGAAATCTGGATCTGCGATAGTGACGGATCCAAGGTCGTGCAATTGACTTCGTTCGGTGGGTCTGAGATCTATGGTCCGAGTTGGTCCCCGGACAGCCAGAACATTGCTTTTACGGGTGTGCAGAAAGGAATGAAAGATGACATTTATTCCATTAGCGTCAATGGGGGAGCTCCCCGGCGCTTGACGACGCACCCGGCAGAGGACAAATGGCCCTATTGGTCGCATGATGGAAAGTGGATTTACTTCAGCTCAACCCGCAGCGGTCGGGAGGAGATATGGAAGATGCCGTCCAGCGGTGGAGAGGCGGTCCAGATCACGCGGAATTCCGGCGACATCCCGCAAGAGTCAGCAGACGGCAAATTTCTCTATTACATGAAGGGGTGGCCGGAGGCCGTGAGCGTCTGGAGAGCCCTGGTGGATGGAAATCAAGAAACGAAAGTTCTCGATTCTGTGCATAGCGAAGGCCAATGGACCGTGGGGAAGGAGGGGATTTATTTCTTCAGAACTCCCGACAAAATCGGGCGCAGTGACATCTGCTTCTACGATTTCGCCACCGGTCAGATCAGGAGAGTCCTGACAGTTCAGCGTCCCGTGGATAATCATATCGCGGTTTCCCCCGACGGCCGGACGATTCTCTACCCACAATCTGACGAATCTGGCAGCGTCCTCATGCTGGTCGACAATTTCCGGTAGGCGCGTCTCTCACCGTTGCGCCCGGATTACGGCTAACCAGCAGTAATCCGCCCTGGACGAAGGAACGAAAACTGACCGCCTGAGAATTTGCTGGTCAAGCGTCGGGGAAGTCAGGCTGGCTGCGGATTCATTCTGTCAATGCATTATGAAAAAGCGCCCCGCTTCAGAGGGTCACGGCTGTGACGGGCGCCGCCTCCGCTCCGCTGCGCTGTGCAGGGCTTCGCTCCGCTACGGCGGCGCTGGGGAGTAACTAC
>Ga0187875_10000204_pt1 | contig 54315 bp, 46 predicted proteins | sample June2016WEW_17_1_2_FD_132978 | JGI IMG/M metagenome (GOLD analysis project Ga0187875, IMG submission 132978) | Peatland microbial communities from SPRUCE experiment site at the Marcell Experimental Forest, Minnesota, USA - June2016WEW_17_10 | ecosystem: Environmental > Terrestrial > Soil >...
ATCGTGAGAGACTGAATATGAAAAAGCTTCCAATTCGGTGGTGCGTTCGCGCACACGCTGCTCCAGAGATTCGTTGAGCTGGCGGATTTCATCCTCAGCCTTTTTTCGTTCGGTGATATCGCGCGAAATATTGGCAATGTATAGAGGCGCACCTGAAAGGGTATCCTTAATGGTGAATGCTAACATATGAACATATGTCAAGTGGCCTGTACGAATGTTGCGATACTGCAAATCACCTTCCCAATTGTTGCGTGCCAATACCGCGGGGAAAATTTCCCGCCGGACTTTAGAAAGAAACGGTTCAGGGACGACATCTCTGATGAAGTAATCGCCCGCTTTGTCCGGATCGATTCCTAATATTTTGCTTCCTGTATTATTGAGAAAGATCATTTTTCCGTCAAGTGTGGACAGATTCACCATCTCACTGCTAAATTGAACAATCGAAGCCAGCTTACGGATTTCCTCTTCCGCGTGCATACTCTCGGTGATATCCTTAATCGTTCCCATTAATCCCATAACGTTACCGTTATCATCATATTTAAGCGTCGAAGTAATAAGTGTATGTATTGTCGTACCGTTTTTTCTGAGTAAATCAACAGGGTAATCCTTGCTGTAACCGCGCGCCATGACGGTGTTTAAATGCTTTGTGCGATCTGCCGGGTTAGCGTAAAGACTGGAGATATTCACCCGCATTAGTTCATCCCTGCTTGAATAGCCAAACAGATCAATTGCTGCATTATTCATGTTGATCCAACGCCCGTCTAATGAACTGATAAAAACACAGTCTCTTGACGTGTTGAAGAATGTCCGGTATCTTTCCTCGCTTTCCTTCAGTTCCTCTTCCGCTTTCTTACGTTCGGTGATATCCAGAACCGAAATAATGCCTGCAGGGCTCCCGCCGAAGATAATTGTTGCGCCCGTAAGATCAACCCATTTGACCGCACCGTCTTTAGAAATAATTTTGCATTCATAGCTGTTTGTTAAAGCTTCGGCTCTCTGACGCCTCTGTCCCCGTTCCTGAATCAGTTGTTTGTAATCGGGGTGGACAACGTCCCAGAAATTCATGCCCAGAAGTTCCTGATTGGTGTAACCCGTGATATGGGTTGCGGCGGAATTCGCATACACCCATTTGTCGTTTTGATACAGCAGAATGGCTGTCGGGGAAGATTCAGTAAGAATGCGGAATCTTTCTTCACTCTCACGCAGAGCTTCCTGCGCTCTCTTGACATTTGTAATATCAATACCGATGCCGAGGAGATGATCACGGCCGGCAATGTCAAGTTTGACTCCGGTGAAAATCATAGGAATGGACCTTCCGTCTTTCGTGATCATACTGGCCTCGACTGATGAATACCCTTTCGTCATTGCCTCAGCCATTCCATTTTTGATAATTGACATATCGGATTCATGGCTTTTAAAGAAGTCCAGAGCGTGCTTTCCCTGAAGTTCTTCGCCGGAATAACCTGTTACCTCTTCGCTTTTCTTGTTAAAGTGAACCAGATGGCCGATATCATCATAGAGGTAAACAATACCCGGGATACTGTCGATAATGGCCTCGTTGAATGCCAAAGCCTTTTTCAATTCTTCCTCTGCCCGTTTACGATCAGTGATATTGCGGACAATGGTCTGAAACGCGGGCTTTCCTTCCCACTCGATCAGCTTGCTTCGCAAGTCCACCCATGCGATTGAACCATCCAGCCGGATAGCACGATAAATGCTATCTTCAGGGAACTTCTCACCGGACCGCATCTCTTTCATTTTTTGTTCGGCCATTTTCCGATCGTCGGGATGAAGAAGGTCAAGAGGGTTCGTACCCACTATTTTTTCAAGAGGAAGGCCGCGCATAATGCAGTAAGCATTATTAGCCATGACGATTCGCGATTGGGCAATGATTATTATACCATCTACACTTTGTTCAAATAGCGATCTATAACCCTCTTCAGAGCGGAGAAGCGCCTCATCCGTCCTTTTACGGTACGTGATATCCACACATGTCCCTTCTAAATAAAGAGGATTTCCCTGATCATCCCGGATCAAAACGATGTTCAAATGCACCCAGATCAGACTCCCATCCATGCGTTTGAACTCAACCTCCTGTCCCATGACCCGTCCGTCGCGCATAAGGATCTCGATTAAACGCTCGCGTTCACGGTGATCTACATAGATTTGAGAGCCGACATTGCCTATGATGCCTTCATCAATGCTTTTCGAATCGTACCCGAGCATTCGCAGCATGGCCGGATTGGCAAGAATGACCTGCCCGTCGATAGTGCTTCGGAAAATGCCCTCGATAGCGTTTTCGAACAGCGCCCGATATCGTTCCTCGCTTTCGGCAAGCGCCTGTCCCGCCTGTTTGCGTTCGGTAATGTCATTTGCGATTCCCATAAATCCTATCGGTTTGCCGGATGAATCTTTCCGCAGCGAAATGGTGCCTTCAAGGTATCTTGCCTCGCCATCTTTTCTATTAATCTGCCAACTAAAGCCCTTGAGAGGTTTCCCGGTTTTCAAAATATTTTTATAAACTTGAATGCCTTTTCTTGCGGTTTTTTTATCTGTATAGAGCCGATGATTCATTCCCATCAATTCTTCTTTGGAGTATCCGAGAACACGGCAAACTGAATCGTTAAAAAAAGTAAAGTTGCCGTCAAGGTCTAATTCATAATACCCATCGGCAATATTTTCCATGATGTTTCGGTATCTCTGGGCGTCTTCGGTGTTGAGGGGCCTGGCTGTATGTTTTCTTACAGCTGCTAAGCCTTTTGATCCGGGTTTATGGTTACCCGTTTCTTTAATTTTCTTTGTAAGCGAAGATTTCCGGGAGGGCGATAGTCTCTTGTCTACAGCTTCAACCTGCTTTTTTTTTATGGATTTTGTTCCGGTTTTACTTTTCATAGCGCAATTTTCCTTAAGGTCAGTTAAGATGAACTCCGATTCCCGAAGGAGCATGGCCGATCATGAATTGATTATTGAATGGTTTAAACATTCAATCCACCAGCATGATAACAAGATCCGACAAAAAATTACGATAACTACTTTGATTTATTTACATTTAAATTATAGAGCTCAAAAATTATAAAGTCAATGTATTTATCGCCGGCAGTCATGTTTAAGTCTGATTAAATAAGAAGCGGATTATCATGTTATTATCTTTTTTGACAAAGGGTACTATATTTAATTTATTCCCGTCAGTTATAAAAGTTATTGCTCCGTCGCGGTCCGTCCGGAAAACACGCACACCGGCCTCATTGTATCTTTGAAGAACCAATGGATGCGGATGATGAAAGATATTTGATTTTCCCGCGCTGACTATTGCGTAACGGCAGCCGACCGCCTTAATAAATTCGGCGCTGCTGGAGTATACAGAACCGTGATGAGGAACTACCAAAACATCGCTTTTTATATCAGATTTCGATTCAATAAGCTGCTTTTCAGTATCGGAAGTAATATCGCCTGGTATGAGAAATTTTACCTTGCCGTAAGTTATTTTCAGAACCACGGAAGAATCATTGATTTCAACATAAGAAAGATTATTCAAATCTTTTACGGGATAATCCGGCGGCCATAAAACATTGACCCTGACGCCATTAAATATTCTTTCCGGAGATTGATTGGAAACAGGATGGACATCGATATTATTGCGACTGATCGCTTTTCCCCACTCCGGAAACTCGTCTAAATCAATCGGTAAATTCGATCTCCAGACCTGCCGGACGGCAAAATTATTCATAATGTAAATCAATCCCAGCAAATGATCGGGATGAGGGTGGCTTAGCGCGACCATATCAATGTTGCTGATTCTCCGGTGATAAAGAAAAGGAGCGAGAACGGATTTACCGACGTCAAAAGAACTATCCGCAAAACCGCCGCCATCGATCATCATTGTTTTTCCGCCGGGAAACTGTATCAGCGTGGAATTTCCCTGTCCTACATCAATAACTGTAACTTTCAAATCAGATGATAATTTATCTTTGAACGTAAGATAAGTTATATCCGCGATGAAAAATAAAACCGTAATAATCAATAGATATTTTAAAATCTGTAAATGTTGCAATGAAATTGCTTTAGGCGTTTTCCGGTTTCTTATTGCATCAATGAATTGCATGGTAAGAAAGATGAAAAAATAAAAAATGGCGATTTCCAGCAGGTTTGGTGTCGTAACGTTGAAAGAAGACCAGGGGATCGCCGCTAATTTATTGATTATATTCACTGATATTCCTACAAAGAATGAAGCCAATTTAATGCAGTAACCGGCAATTATAGGCGAAAAGAAGGCGCATAGGATAAAAAACATGCATATAGTCAGCGACAATGTTCCCAAAAGCGGCACGGAAATCAGGTTGGCAATGATTGTTATGGAAGAGACGCGGTTGGAATAATAAACGATCAAAGGCAGGGTGCCGATTGTTACCGCGATGCAGACAAGAGCGGATAAATATGCATACCGGATAACACTTTGTGTCCATAAAGGAAGACCTGATTCTTTTTTAAAATGAAGATCGCCCAATCGGGGCATCATATAAATAAGCGCCAAAACGGCAACGAAGGAAAGTTGAAAGGAACTGTCAAAAAGAGCTTCCGGTGAAATAAGCAGAATAATTAATGCCGCTATAGCCAGGATATTATACAAGTCTCTTTGTTTTCCATTAAGCAGGGCAACCAAAAAGACAAACGCCATGAGAGTAGACCGCAGCACGGGGATTCTCATTCCGGCGATCAAAGCACAAATCATTACCATGATGAATGCGGCAGCGGCCGCTAATTTGATTATATTAAATCTAAGCATCATATATTCCGATGACTTTAAAACAAGAAAAACGAAGAAAAAAGCGGAAGCCGCAATTATTCCGATATGCAAACCATTAATTGATAAAAGATGCGCGGTGCCCGTTTTATTAAAATTGTCCCGCAAATCAGCGGGAATTTTATTTTGATTGCCGATCGTCATAGCTTCAATGACTTCTCTTTGAGGTGAAGAAGCGTTATTGTAAATTATTTGTTTTAAGTAATTTCTGAAAGATTCCAGTTTCAGTCTCATACCGCTTGCCGAATTATTTCTCAGAAGTATAATCTCCGCGTTATTATTGATAAATCCGGAGGCATAAATGCCCCCAATGTTTAGAATATGTTCGTAATTAAAACTGCCCGGATTTTGAAAACTCTGTATTTTCCTCAGAGTTGAATGGAAACGGATAAAATCTCCATACTGGAAATTTAAGGCCGATGGAATCACCAGACGGATATCGCCCGATATGGAAACATATGAATTGCCCTGTATTACACGCATACAGCGTACAATTAAAACGTTATTATCAAGACGCGAGAGAGGACTTTCTATGACAATGCCTTCCACGGTCACTTTGCCTTTATCAATGAAGCGGGATATGTTTTGGTCATTTTCGTTAAGATAAATCTGCTTTTGAATGTTAAATACACCCAGCAAAAAAGTTAAACTTAAAATTAAAAACAAACCGGTGATTGGCCATTTTTTTCTAAGGGTTATAAGAAGCAAAAAAAGATTTATAGCAACCGCCGTTAATAATGGATAATAGCAGGACAAAAGATAGCTGCCGACAAAAATACCGATAATTAACGCGATTAAAAGAGAGATTAATGGTCTGCGCATGTATTATATTTTATTTCGAAGACGAAATGAGTCAAATTTATTAGCTAAAACCGCTAAAATATTATATCATGGATTAAATACTGTTTTGTGCAAAAAGGGAACCAAATAATTATAATGCATGAAGAAACCTTTACAAAAGAAAAAAATACACGTCGGTTATTCTTTTTAATCATATCCAGAGTTGTCATTACAACTTTCTTTCTCGGCATGACTATTTTCATGGATATCAGAAGACAGTCGTTTCCTATACTTCAAACAACGATCAACTTTTTTTATTTTATCGCCGCCGCAGTTTATTTGTTTTCGGTTATTTATATTTTACTTTTTAAGTTCGGGGAAAAAATAAAAAACAATTTATATATACAGATAACAGTAGATATTATTGTCACCACTATTCTCATCTTCATATTTGGCAACACTCAGATAGATTACTCCCTCTTTTACACACTGATCATCATTTATTCTGTAATTTTTATCGGCAGGAAAGGAGGCATGATCGTTGCTTCCGTTACAAGCATTTTCTATGGTTTAATTCTCGATCTTGAATTTTACAAGTTAATACCTTCCATGTCCTTTATTAAATATGAATACGAGATTAATGCCGCCGATACGCTGACCAATGTTATGGTGCATATTGTATCCTTTTATGTTTTAGCTTTTCTGGTGAGTTTTGCGGTTGAGCAGGAAAAGAAGGCAATAGTTTTATTGAAAGAAAAAGAGTCGGCATTCAATCAGCTTGACCTGCTTTTCCACAGTATCATTGAATCGGTAGACACGGGAGTTATGACCATCGATTTGAACCGACGGATAAAAACTTTTAACCGGGCGGCGGAAGAAATTACCGGATTTAAATTTGCTGTCATAAAAAATGACCTTTTGGAAAATATTATTCCAGAATTTATGCCGTTATTTGAAGAAAAGGAATTGCCGGAATCACTCCGGAATCGCATGGACGTTAAAATAAAAGCGGGGATGGGAAATAATATTCATCTGGGCTGTTCCATATCTTCCCTGTCGTCCTTAAAAGACCGCGACGAAAAAAAGATCGGCCATATTATTATCTTCCAGGATTTAACGGAAATAAAACAGATGGAAGAAAAACTGGAAAAAAGCAGAAAACTTGCTTTGATTGGCGAAATGGCCGCGGGTCTTGCCCATGAAATGAGAAATCCGCTGGCGGCAATAAGCGGCTCGATAGAGCTTTTGCTGAAGGGATTGGAATTTAAAGGAACTAACAGGCGTCTGATGGGAATAATCTTACGCGGCACAGATCAGTTAGAGAATCTTGTCCGCGATTTTCTTTCGCTGGCGCGCCCTGTTCCAGCTTTACGGGAATTAGTTGATATAAATGAAGTTTTTGAGGAAGTGCTGGAGCATATTAAAGTATCTAAATCCTGGACAGATAAAATAGAAGTCATAAAAGTTTTCTCGGATGATGTCCGGGCTTATGCCAACAAGGAACAAGTCAGACAAGTTATAAATAATCTCGTGCTCAATGCCGTTCAGGCTATGGAAGAAGGCGGCGTTTTATCTTTTGAAACCAAATTGGATGAATTGGAAGAAAACAAACAATACGCTCAAATTAAAGTTTCGGATACAGGATGCGGCATCAAAGAAACTGATTTGAATAAAATATTTGATACTTTTTTTACGAATAAAGAAAAGGGGATCGGTTTGGGACTGCCGATTGTCAATCATATTGTTGCGGGTTATAATGGAAAAATAAAAATAGAGAGTGTGGTAAATAAAGGAACAATTTGCTATGTATGGCTGCCGATAGAAAGCAGAATACATTCAAGAACATAATATTCATAAAATGATGCAGAGGTTAAAAGATGTCAAAAATATTAGTTGTTGATGACGATCAAGGCATGAGGGAATTCATGGAGATAATGCTGCTGCAAGAAGGCTACGATGTAACCAGTATTGGAGAGCCGCTCAAAGCCGTTGACCTGTGCCGCAAGACCGATTTTGACCTGATCATCACCGATCTGAAAATGCCTAAAATCAATGGCATTGAATTCCTTAAAATTATCAAAGACCAGAATCCGGACGCCATAGTTATTCTTATTACGGCTTTTGCCTCAGGAGAAACGGCAATCAACGCGATGAATGAAGGAGCTTATGACTATGTGGAGAAAGGACAAAGCATTGAAGAACTGAAAAAAGTTGTGCGTTCCGCATTGATGAAAAGAGGATTAATTGAAAATCAAATTCCTGAAGAAGAGTCAAAAACGGACACATCGAAAAATAATACATTTTGCGGCATGATTGGAGCAAACCGGGAAATGATTAAAATATTCGCAACAATAAAAAAGGTATCGAATACGTTGTCGAATATTTTAATTTTAGGAGAAAGCGGAACCGGCAAAGAACTTGTCGCCCGCGCGATTCATGAAAACTCTTTACGTTCCAAAATGCCCTTTGTAGCCATTAACAGCGGCGGAATACCGGAAAATCTTCTGGAGAGTGAGCTTTTCGGATATATGAAAGGTTCTTTTACCGGAGCTTATGCCGACCGTCCCGGATTTTTTGAAATGGCGCGGGGCGGCACTATATTTCTCGATGAAATTGGAGAATTGTCTCCGGTTCTGCAGGTCAAACTTCTACGTGTAGTTCAGGAAAAAACTTTTCGGCGTATCGGCGGCGCGGAAGACATTAAAGTCGATGTGCGCATCATTTCCGCGACCAATCAGAATTTGCAGGAAAGAGTTAAAACAGGGGAATTTCGCGAAGATCTGTATTATCGTTTAAATGTTATTCCTATTATTATACCTCCGTTGAGACAGCGCAGAGAAGATATTCCGCTTCTTATCGATAATTTCATCGCCAAATACGCGAAAATGTTCAATAAAGAAATCAGAAATATTTCATCTTACGCCATGGAACTATTGATAAATTATGATTTTCCGGGAAATATTCGTGAGTTGGAAAACATTATTGAACGCAGTGTTGCTATGGAAAGCTCTAATATAATTTTGCCGGAAAACTTAACATTATACTCTAACGCGGCTGATGGTGGGTCTAAATTTGATATTGAGGTTACCGAAAAAGGAATAAATTTAAATACGGAAATGGAAAAAATCGAAAGAAAAATGATTGAAAAAGCTTTACAAAGAGCAAAAGGGTCGAAAAAAAGAACCGCCGAGTTATTAAACATCACATTCGATTCGTTACGATATAGGATGGAGAAACTCGGTATTGAATAGTAAAGATGAGCAAAAGCTCTTTGTTTCTTTTTTACTTGACATTTCGGGCATATTTGCTCTATATGACTCAGACAAGAGGAAATAACGAACATGTTAAAAATTTACTTTTTAAAAATGGCAGGCTTTTTTTATTTTTTTACTTTTATTAACGACAAGGTCTGCCTGACAGAATCATGACCATTAAGAAAGGGTAATGAACCGTGGGCAGATAAATATCAGCCCACGGTTTTTTTTTGCCATTATTATGACAACGCTTTTTTGAAAATAAAAAAGAGGAAAAGGGGAGGAAGGTGAATATGAAAAACAGGATTTTGGTTACAGTTTTATCGACTATTTTTCTGATTGCCGGTGTCGGCAGCCTGCAAGCCGGTACAATTAAAGTTGGAGCCGCAATCAATCTGACAGGTCCCGCCTCAACCTGGGGGCAATTTCATGAGAAAGGTCTACGTGATTATTTTCGCTATGTTAACGAGGTTAACGGCGGAGTCCACGGTAACAAGATAGATTTGATACCTGTTGACACAGCATACAAGGTTCCTGAAGCGCAGGCGGCGGTTAACAGATTTGTCCTGCAGGATAAAGTAGATATGATTGCCACATGGGGAGCAGGCGAGGGATTGGCGGCAAAGCCCATTATTCAAAAATATAAAGTGCCGGCTATCAATTTTTCCACCAGTTGGGAAATATTGGAAAACCCGGTTGATTATATGTATCTTCCTTTCGGCAGTTACAAAATGGATTGCTATGCCGTATTCGAATATATAAAAGCTATTCACAAGGGGAAAGATGCCCCCAAAGTCGGTCTTCTGACCTACAATAACGCCTATGGACGTTCTATCCATAATCCTAGCAGGGAATACGCACAGAAACTGGGAATTAATCTGGTTGCCGTGGAAGAATTTCCTCCAAAAACAGTTGATCTCAATACGGAGCTTCTTCGTCTGCAGAAAGCCGGCGCGGAATATGTTTTTATGCAAATGCTTCCGTCCGCAATTATTACAGCTTTCAAAAGCGCCGATCGTGTAAATTACAATCCTGTGTTTCTGGGAACGTGGACATCAACCGATCCCGATTTTTTCAAGATGGGAAAAGGGCTCATTCGCGACAGGCTCGTTATTCAGTTTCCGGGAGGATTACCCTCTGATAAATCCAAAGGAATGGCTGTAATGCAGGACTTATGGAAACGTTATAAAACAGTGGATAAATTTGATGCTTCCTACTGGGAAGGTGTCGTTATAGGCATGATTATGGAACGCGCCTTTATCCGTGCTTATGAAAAAAACAAAGTCATTAATCCGCAAACAATCAATGCCGCTCTGGAGTCATTCAGGAATGAAGATTTCGGCGGTTTGGTGCCGGCAATAACTTATGCAAAAAATGATCATGGAGCATCTTTTACCGCTCGCATGGTCAGGGTAAAAGAAGACGGAACTTATACACCGCTCACAAATTTTTATATTCCCGGCAAAGATAAAATAAAATTGCTCAAAAAATAATTGCTTGTAAAACAGGCGTTGTCAGAGGCAATAAAATCTCTGGCAACGCCTGCAAACAAAGAGGCTTTAATGAAGGCTTTTCGCAGCCGGCCGTCAATAATGACTAACCGGCGGGAAGAAGATAAAAACGCAGAACTTTCGATCCAGTCTTTACGGTTGAGCTTTGGCGGAGTTATCGCCGTCAAGGATGTCGATCTTAAAGTTCATACCGGTGAATTGATGGCAATTATCGGCCCCAACGGAGCAGGCAAAACAAGCCTGCTTAATTGTATAACCGGTTTCTACCACGCCCAGCAAGGCAAAATTATATTCAACGGTAAAGATATTACCAATTTGCATACCCATGAACTGGTTGGCGTGGGGATTGGCAGAACTTTTCAGAATATAGAACTTTTTCCGGGCATGACGGTGCTTGCCAATATGACACTGGCGCGTCATATTCATTGCCACTACAGCGTTCTGCGCTCCTGCCTTTTTTCCGGTTCTGTCAGAAAAGAAGAAATCCGTCACAGACAGATCCTCGAAGAGATTATCGATTTTCTGGAAATGCAGTCCATCCGGAAAAAAACAGTAGGTTCTCTGCCCTATGGAATGATGAAGAGGGTGGAACTTGGCCGTGCGCTTGCTCTGGAGCCAAAGCTTTTGGTTCTTGATGAGCCTTTTGCCGGCATGAACATGGAAGAAAAGGAAGATATGGTCCGCTTTCTTCAGGAATTGAATCAAAGGTGGGGGCTTACAATGATTCTGGTTGAACATGACATGTCCATCGTCATGAGTATTTCCCAGCGAATTATGGTTTTGAACTTTGGAGAAAAGCTGGGAGAGGGAAGCGCGGAGGAGATCAGCGTCAATCCTGATGTCATCAAGGCTTATCTCGGTGAGGCCGAAGCATTATAAATATTGAAGGCATCATATTTTGTATAAAGAAGAGCAAAACACATATAAAAATAAATCAACCCTGCCGCAATTGCTAATGGAGAATGCCGCCCTGTATGGCGATACCAAGACGGCAATTCGCGAAAAAGCATATGGTATCTGGCAGAAATACAGTTGGGCCGGGTATTGCCAATATATGCAGACCACCGCAGCGGGATTTGCCGCACTAAATCTTAAGCGCGGTGAAAACGTGTGTATGGTTGTTCATAATCATCCCGAATGGCTTTTTTCCGAACTTGCCGCGCATGCTCTGGGCGCGACAACACTTAATCTATTTACTTCGTCGGTAGCCGATGAACTGGTTTTTTCCATAAAACGCGTTAACTCGCCTGTTGTTTTGGTTCAGGATCAGGAACAGGTTGATAAACTCCTGGAGATAAAAAAAAAGCTGCCCCAGACAAAAAAAGTTGTTTATATAGATCCGACAGGCATGTCGTCTTACGAGGATGATCCCTGGCTTATCAGTTATGCCGGTCTTTTAAAGGAAGGCGAAAAATTTATCAAAGAACATCCATGTTTTGTCGAAGAGGAAATCCGTAAAGGCAGGCCTGATGATATCGCCGTTATGATTCAGACATCCGGAACGACCGGTATTCCCAAGCTGGCCATGTTATCGCATCGAAATCTGACCGCCATGGCCAATCAATGGGTGGAGGAAATGAAAACAAAACCTGAAGAAAACTGGTTGTCAATGTCTCCTCCTGCGTGGATCGTCGACCAGATGTGGGGCATGGGAGTAGCGCTTAAAAGCGCCATGTGCATGAATTTCCCGGAAACGCCGGAGACGGTCCTTGAAGATTTCCGGGATATCGGTCCTGCAATGATTATTACATCGTCACGTTTCTGGGAAGATATGGCCTCGCGAATACGGGTAAAAATATCCGACTCGGGCTGGCTTAAAAAAAAATTATTTTACCTGGGTGAATCAATCGGTAAAAAGGTAGTGGAAAAACAATCTCATAAACAGCCGATCTCTTTTCCCCTGAGCGCGTTAAATAAAATAATGTCTGTTCTTGTTTACCGGCCGCTTCTGGATCGTCTGGGTTGTTCCCGTTTTAAAAGCGCCTTCACGGGCGGCCATCCGATCAGTCCGGATGTTATTCTATTCTTTCGAGCTATTGGCTTGAATTTAAAGCAGTGCTATGGCCTGACAGAGTCCGGGGGAATATTCCAAATACAACCCGATTGCGAAGTTAAACTGGAAACCGTCGGCAAGCCGCTGTCTATGACCGAAGTGAAGATAGCCGATGATCAGGAAGTGCTTGTTAAATCCGAAGCCAATTTTTCCGGATACTATAACGACTATCAATCAACTCAGGATGCCTTTGAAAACGGCTGGTTAAAAACAGGCGACGCCGGATATATCGACCATGACGGTCATTTGCTTATCATCGGCCGCAAGGAAGATATTATTCGCAATAAAAGCGGTGATGCTTTTTCTCCAGATTTTATTGAGACCCGCCTGAAATTCAGTCCATATATTAAAGAAGCTGTTACTTTTGGCGAGGCCCGTCCCCATATAACCGCAATGATTAATATCGATATGGACAATGTTGGCAACTGGGCTGAGGAAAAAATGATTCCTTACACAACTTATACCGACCTCTCCTCGCAGAAGGCTGTGGAAGAATTGATTTTGAAGGAAGTCCGCCAGGTCAATGAGCAACTTCCCGAAGTCATGAAGATTAAAAAATTTGTCCTGCTGTATAAACTTCTGGATGCTGATGACGAAGAACTTACGCGCACGGGAAAAGTGCGCCGCCGTTTTGTTTACGGCTTGTATATAAAAATCATTGAAGCTATGTACCAGAACCGGAAGAATATTGAAGTTACCGGCAAAGTCAAGTACCGCGACGGACGGATAGGCGAGATAGAAACAACTATAAATATTATCAATGTGAGTTAAGGAATTAATCCATGGAATTTTTTCTGCAATTATTGGTCAACGGTGTTTGTGTCGGTCTGCTGTATGGCATTTCCGCGATGGGCTTCGTCATGATTTTTAAATCATCGAGCGTATTGAACTTTGCCCATGGCGAACTTCTGGCCCTGGGGGCTTTTTTCTTCCTCGCTCTCATAACATGGGCAAAACTGCCGATCGTTGTCGCTTTTATCCTGACTTTGATCGGCTGTTTTCTTTTGGGATTCCTTATTGAAAGGTTTTTTCTGCGTCCGTTAATCGGTGAAAAACTTATTTTTGTTATTATGCTGACCGTGGGATTGGCGGCAATGTTTAAAGGCCTTATTTTGCTGATTTGGGGCGGCAATCTGTATACGTATCCGGAATTTTTACCGGATGCCATGGGGTTGAAATTCGGTTCGATTTACATTGCGCCGGTTTATTCGGCCACGCTGATAATCAGCGTTATTTTTCTTATTCTGTTCGGTCTTTTTTTTAAAAAATCAGCACAGGGTATCTATATGCGCTCTGTCGCCGATAATCAGAAGGCGGCTCTTTCGCTGGGCGTTAATGTCCGGCGGGTGCTTGCGCTTTCCTGGGCCATTGCGGCGCTTGTCGCCTGCATGAGCGGAATTGTCCTCGGAATTATCAATGGCGTCAATGTTCATGATTTAAGTTCTATCGGCCTGAAAGTATTTCCCGTGGTTATTTTAGGAGGGCTAGACAGCATCGGCGGCGCGATTATCGGAGGGATCATCATCGGATTGCTGGAAACATTCACCGGCGGCTATCTGTCGCCTTCGTTGCGCGATGTTGTTCCATATATTGTTTTAGTATTTATTCTGATGGTCAAACCATACGGTTTGTTTGGCCTGGTTGAAATTGAGAGAGTTTAGGAAATGCAGATAAAGAGAAAGTTTTCTTTTCATCCCTGCGGCAACTACCGCGAAACTTACGCGCAGGAATTAAATATTTTCGAAACGGACTTTGGCCGGGTTTGTCTGGGCGTGTTTCTGGCCGGGCTCTTTTTTGTCGCGCCGTTTGTTTTAAGCCCTTATATGCTCTACATTCTCAATATCATCGGCATTACGGCTATTGCCGCCATCGGACTCAATATTCTGATCGGTTACACCGGGCAAATTTCTCTTGGACACGGCGCATTTTTCGGTGTGGGCGCTTACGCCGCGGCAATACTGGCCACAAGACTGGGAGTGGGATTTTATTTTGCCATACCGGCTGCCGGAGTCATTACCGCGCTTGTCGGCATGATCTTCGGCATTCCATCGGGAAGATTGAAAGGGCTGTATCTGACCATTGCGACTCTTGCCGGACAATTTATCATAGAGTATGTTTTAATTCAGTGGGACAGTCTCACAAAAGGCACGATGGGAATTACTTTGCCGCCGCCGCAAATATTGGGATGGCAAATTTCGGGTGATAAAGCATTTTTCTTTCTGATTTTTGTCAGCCTCGTTTTGATGACATGGTTTGCGGTAAATATCATGCGCACAAAATACGGACGGGCTTTCATTGCCATTCGCGATAATGACCGTGCCGCTGAAGGTATGGGAATTCCCATTTTCAGATATAAACTATTGTCATTCGGCATCAGTTCGTTTTATGCCGGTTTCGCGGGAGCTCTCTGGGCTTATTACATGGTGAGCATTACAACGGAACCTTTTAATCTCGGACTTTCCGTGGAATACATTGCAATGGTGATCATTGGCGGAATGGGGAACATTCCCGGCGCGATATTCGGAGCGACATTTATCACGTTACTCAATGAGTTTTTACGATATTTTACAGGTATATTAATGAATGTGGGATTTGTTACCAGTCTGGGCCTGAATATGGCTCCGCTTAAGGAATTTGTTTTCGGACTGACCATTGTATTATTTATATTAATTGAACCAAAGGGACTGGCTGAAATATGGCGGATCATCCGTTCCAGTTTCCGGCTGTGGCCATTTTCGTATTAAGGTGCAAGATGGGAGATATTCTTTTACAAATAAATAATATATCTGTTGTATATTCAGATGTTATACAGGTATTAAAAGGTGTTTCTTTAAGTGTAGAAAAGGGCCATATTGTGTCGCTTCTGGGTAGTAACGGAGCGGGTAAGACAACAACGTTAAAAGCCATATCGGGATTGCTTAAACCGGAAAACGGCGAGGTAACCGACGGATCGATTATTTATAACGGCGTTAATATTCAGAATCAATCGCCTGAATTCATTACACGTCAGGGCATCATTCAGGTGCTGGAAGGCCGCCAGCCTTTTAAATATCTCACGATTGAAGAAAATCTGCGGGTGGGCACGGCGACGCGTTTTGGCAAACCCTATAAACAGGATTTGGAAATGGTTTATAATTATTTCCCGGCGCTGGTGAAAAGAAAAAAAGCTCTTGCCGGATATTGCAGCGGCGGTGAATTGCAGATGCTGGTTATCGGACGCGCTTTAATGGCTCATCCGCAGCTTTTGTTGCTGGACGAGCCTTCTTTGGGACTGGCGCCTCTGGTTGTTCAGGAAATATTCCGAATCATCAAAAAAATAAATGAGGAACAGGCCGCAACGATTATTCTGGTGGAGCAAAATGCCCGGATGGCCCTGCAGGTTGCTCATTACGGATATGTCATGGAGAACGGCAAGATCATGATGGAAGGCACCGCCAAAGAATTATCCGATAATCCCGATATAAAAGAATTTTATCTTGGCATGGCTGCATCGGGAATCGCAAAGTCGTATAAGGACGTAAAATCATACAGGCGCCGCAAACGCTGGCTGTGATACTCTTCCACTTTCTTCGGCTAACTTTGTTGGCTGCGTCGTCGGTTTCCTCGACGTATGTTCATATACGCCTGCGGAACCTCCTCCTTGCCGCCGCGTTATCCTGTGAAAGTGAAAGAGTATAAAAAATATTCGCTGCTCGATTCTCGCGCGCCTTGTCTTTAAGCCCTTTTGAGCAGTCTGCAAAACTATAATAAACTTCTTTGCCTTCTTCTTGCCTCCGCGTTATACTTTAACCGGGTGTGCAACCGAAGGGCGCACAATTAAAAACGAATTTTACCTTACCGGGAATTGACGCCTATAAGGCGGCAATTCCAATCGAAAGGGTATATATAAGAAACCATGAAACTATTGCAGCCGGAAAAATATAGATTAGCAATCCCCGGGTTAAAAGAAGTTACCATCAACAAGCTTTTTGCGAGATCCGTAGTCGAGAGGCACGTCGATGGAAAGGTTTATGTTGATAATATCGTAAGCCCCAAAGCATTCTATGTCACCCATCCCTATGGCATGTCCCTGCTCTATGGCGAACTCAGCGATGATTTTTTACAATTTGAACTGAGAGACTATTTATTGGGTTGCAGGGATTTAAGAAAAACAGGTGAGTGGCTGCAGATTTTTCCATCCGAACTTGAAAATAGAATCGATAAGATTCTTGGAAACAGGCTGCGCGTTTGTAACGCCGAAAAAGATCGATATGATTCCTGTGCGGCTGTCATCAAGCACAAACGTGTTAATTTTAAGTTTAACCTTCAGAAATTCAAACAATTCAGATGTGAAATCGATTTTAATAAATACCGCTTATATGATGTTGATATAGCTCTATATAATATAATCAATGGCAGTGTTGTCCCAAACAGGTTTTGGAATAACGCTTCTGAATTTGCACAGCACGGTGTTGGCTTTTCCTTAATGGCGGATGGTGAAGAGGTTACTGTTGCTTTCTCATCTTTTATTCATGATGAAATGCTGGAATTGGGAATTGAAACAAAATCCCAATACCGCAGAAGAGGATTTGCCGGTATTGTCAGCACTAAGTTAATCGAATATTGTCTGGAGCGCGGGCTGGAGCCTGTCTGGGCGTGCAGGCAAGGGAATCACGGCTCATATAATCTGGCTGTAAAACTCGGTTTTGAGCCAGTCGCATATTTGCCATATTATGAGTTATTAATTTAAAATAATACATGGTGAACAAAGTTCTTGCTTATACTTAAATATGTACGTTACCGGAAGTGACGCCGAGAAGCGGCATCTTCAAATTGAATGGGTATAAAAAGATAAATTTCTAAAATCCTTTTAAACAAAAAGCAGTTGTGCTAAATTTTAATAGCTTTGTGGCAAAAGTGAATTTCTTATGTCAATTTTGGGGGATAATTAAATACATTATGAAAATAATAATTCCTTCCAGTATTATAATTTGTCTTTTTATCTTACTACCTTCTGCTTTTGCACAACATAGCAAAACAGAAATAATGCTTATTTTCGAAAAAGAAATAGCCATTAATGACGACTTTAAAAGTTCAGTAGACAATCCAACTCATAAGGGCATTTCGGGAAAATCTTACGACACATTAAGAAAAGAAATAGAAAATTATAATAAAAACATATTTACTCCATCATTAGCAACTGCAAAACAGATAATATGCAAAAATAAAGATCGAGAATTATTGCAGCGTTTTTTTAAAGTTATAATTTCAACAAAGAATTCAGCAGACGAAGGTCCCTCGAGGATTTTAGGCGAAATTTTTATATGTCAGAGTGACTTGGTTATATCGGAATACAATAAGTTAAACTCATCAGATAAATATATTATTTTTGAATATCTTAAATTTGGATTTGATAATGTTACACATAACAAAGAGAAAAATATCCCAAATTTCAGAACACTAAAAAACGAATTATTAAACATTAACAAATAAAGAATCATTTATTTGATAAAAAAGAATCATGGGGGAAGAGGAAAAGAAAAATCAGCAGGATAAGGCTTTAAATTATTAATTTAATCGATTATAATAGTAAATGTTTCAAATAATAGATGATAGTGAATTGAAATGGATCTTTTGGAAGAACTTAAAAAATTAACGCAGAAATTAGATCAGTCAGGAATTGATTATGCCTTATGCGGAGGGCTGGCTCTGGCCATTTACGCAAAGCCCCGCGCGACTCTGGATATTGATATGATGGTGCAGCAGGATGATTTTTCAGAGACGAAAAAAGCGGCAAAGGAACTAGGCTATACAATGAGTTCCGCGATCATGGAATTTAGCGGTGGAGCGGTCAAGCTTCAAAGGCTGAGCAAAGTCGAAAAAGCAACCGGTGAATATTTCATACTCGATTTGCTTCTTGTAACCCCGGAAATTAAAAATGCGTGGGATGACCGAAAAACTGTAGAGTGGGAAGGACATCCTTTGAAGGTGGCATCCCCTGAGGGTCTTATATTGCTAAAATCTTTACGCAACAGCGGTCAGGACAAAGACGATATTGAATATCTGAGGAGCCTGGAAAATGAAGATTGATCTAAGTCCGAAAGCTATTGCTAATCGTTTGAAAGCTGTAAACGAATTAAGGAAGGTGTGCCTTTCTCTGGCAAAATCCAACGCGGGCAGAGAAATCATGAAAAAGAATTCAAAAAACAAGACAGTTCAAAGAACATTATCTGCTCTTGGCCGTTAAAAATAAATTCAAGGGAATTATATGAATCAGTTATTTGATAAAAAAGAATCGTGGGGGAAGAGGAAAAGAAAAAGCCAGCAGGATAAGGCTCTAGCCCAGATGGTAAAACTCGGTTTTGAAAAATCATCACACGTAAAGGCAGTGCTGGATAATCATAAAATAAATCCCGACAATATAAAATCGCGTGAAAATTTGGAGTGCCTGCCGGTAACATCCCGCGAAAGGCTGGTGGAACTGGAAATGGATGATCTGCCTTATGCTGGGCTGGAAAATCCGGATAGTCTCATTGACCGCATTTTTACGTCCCCCGGCCCCGTTTATGAACCGCATCTTTCCGAGACTGATTATTTATGGGCGCGCGCTTTTCATGCCGCCGGCATCGGCCCCGAAGATATCGCGCTCAACGCTTTTTCCTATCATCTGGTCGCGGCGGGTTTAACATTTCACAACGGTTTGCGCAGGGTCGGCGCAACGGTTGTTCCATCGGGAACTTCATCATCACAGGTCCAGGTGCAATTAATCAGGGATTTAAAAGTTACCGCTTATGTGGGCACACCGAGTTTTTTAAAGGCGATTATTGATAAGTCAAAAGAAATGGGTTTTGATTTTAAAAAAGATTTCCTGGTGAAAAAAGCCTGCTTTGCCGCGGAACCGCTTTTGCCTGATTTGCGAAGGATGTTTGAAAATGATTACGGCATTGATACTTACCAAATGTACGGAGCCACGGAAGTAGGGGATGTGGCTTATGAATGCTGCGAAAAAGTGGGATGGCATATCTGCGAAGAAACCATAGTGGAAATAGTGGATCCGACAACCGGCAAAAAAGTTCCGGATGGAGAATTGGGCGAAATAGTTGTTACGAGGCTAAACAATATTTTCTTTTTGCTGCGTTTTGGAACAGGAGACTTATCGCGCCTGATTACGGAAGCCTGCCCATGCGGACGAACTTCCTATCGTCTGGCCGGGATTGCCGGTAGGGTAGGAGACGCCGTCAAGGTTCGCGGATTGTTCATTGCTCCAAGTCAGCTTAAGGTTCTTCAGTCAAAATTCAATAATCTTCCGCTGCAGGCGGTTGTAAGCCGCATGGGTCATGAGGATATACTTAAATTGCGCATTGAAAAAATATCCCACGAAATCGGGAGCGCTTCGTGGGAAGAAGATTTCAGGAAAATATTCAGGGAAATCTGCACAGTGAGAATTGATAATCTGGAATACCTCAATGCCGGTGAAATTAAACCGGGGGAGAAGGTCATTGTGGATCAGCGTCAGTGGTGATTCCAGTTCCACATCAAAGCGCTATTTTTGCTGGCACAGCCTGCCCCGGCGCAGGCCGGGGTCGTCGGCTTCCTCAACATATTAATATGCCTTATCGCCACCTCCCGGCCGCTTCGGTATCATTTTTGATTTGAAACTGGAGAACTATCTGTATCAGCGGCAGCTTCATCGGGCGCCGGGGGAATTGATTGGTGTTTTTTCCCAATGGTATAGGCGTCGATAATGGAAGAAATCCAAAGCAGGAGGATGAGAGACAACATCAAAATTAAATAGGAACGGCTTGTATGTTTTATCGAGTATATGGCTGTTTTTACTACCGCGTCGAAATTGACGGCATTTTTTCTAAAGGGAGAGATTTTTAAAAATGCTATGGTTGTTTGAGCAACAGACCATAAAATAGATACAGCTCCTGCAATAATAGCAATGATTATCGCTATTCCTTTTTTATATCTCTTTAAATAAAGCTGTCCCCATCCGGGAAATAAAAGCACGTTATATAGTGCAGCTTTTGTGGCTTTATTCATTGATCCCTCCAAATACCAATCCACTTGCTGGGCAAGGCGGTAATTACAGGCAAAACAGCATCAATATATCTATTTAAGGAATAATACTTACATCTTTCATCTTCAGTTGAATACTTGGAGATCCATTCCAGTTATTGATCTGCGGTGTAAAAACAATATCAATATTGGCGTCGTTTAGCTCGGTTTGATATTTGCCCATATTAAACCAGATAGAATCGAATGATGTGCCATTGCTGTTGACCCACATTTTTAAGTGACTATTGCCGACGACAATAGGAGAAGAAACTTTAATGTTGCGGGCGTAAAGTAATGGTTCGGGATTCTTACTGCCAAAGGGAGCAAGGATATCCAACTGTTCAATCAAATCCAGACTGATATCTGAGATTTGACATTCCGAATCAATAATAATTGGAGAGCTCTGTTGTGTAAATTCAAAGCTGTTCTGAATTATTTTATCTAAAAGACCGGCAAATTCATCAATATTTTCTTCTTTGATGGAAATGCCGGCGGCATGATAATGTCCGCCGTAGGAAAGTAAAAGAGGCGCGCACTGCTGAATTCCTTTATAAATATTAAAATCAGAAACGCTTCTTCCCGAGCCTTTTCCCACGCCGTTATTAAGACTGATGACAAATGCGGGGCGGTTGAAAAGTTCAACCAGACGCGAAGCAACAATACCGATAACTCCGGGATGCCATTTGTCCGATGCGAAAACAAAAGAGTTCATTTTTTCGATAACGTTGTTTTTGCTTATTCTTTCCAAAATTTCATTAAGAATTTTCTTCTCCATCAATTGCCGATTCCGGTTATAGGAATCAAGTTTTTCGGCCAGCATTCGTGCTTCCGTCAAATCGTCCGCCAAAAGTAATTTAACGGCATCCATGGCAGATGCGATGCGTCCGGCGGCATTTATCCGGGGAATAAGAGAAAAAGAGGCCTTAAAAGAATCTATAGGCTGGTTATCTACACCGCTGACCTCTTTTAAGGCTTTGATTCCCGGACGTTGACTTTCCGTGATTAATTCCAAACCGATTTTTGCAAAAATTCTGTTTTCATCTATAAGAGGCGCCATATCGCCAATCGTTCCAAGAGTGACGATATCGAGATATTCTTTTAAATTGGGGTGATTTCTATCCCTCCAGAAGCCTTCTTTGTTCAAACTTCCGCGCAGGGCTATAAGAAAGTTATAGGCAATGCCCACACCGGCAAGCCCTTTAAAAGGGAAAGAGCAATCTTCACGATTTGGATTTATTGAGGCTACCGCCGGAGGCAGCGGCCCGGATATTTCATGGTGATCCAGAACAATCGTGTCGATTCCGATTGATTGAGCATACGCAATTTGTTCCACGTCCGAAATGCCGCAATCAACGGTGATAAGCAGCTTGACATTATTATTTTTAAACTTGTCAATAGCCGGTATTTTTAAACCGTAACCCTCTTGCACTCTATCGGGAATATAATAATTTATGTGAGGCGTTATTTCCTTTATGAATTTGTATAGAATAACAACAGATGTTATTCCGTCAGCGTCATAATCGCCGTAAATAATAATCTCTTCGTGATCGTGAATCGCTTTGAGCAATCGCGAAACACCCTTTTTCATATCCTGCATTAAAAAGGGGCTGTGCAAATCATTTAAGGAAGGGTGGAGATAACGACGGGCGGCTTCAATATCCAGAATCCCTCTACTTACAAGAATTTGAGATATAATAGGATGAATCCCAAATTCTTTGCTCAGTAAATATTCCACGTTTTTATCGCCGGTTTCTTTTAATTTCCATTTTGTTGCCGGTAATTGATTAACTACTGTCATTATTTTACTTTCATATATATATTTTCATTATTTATTTGATCATATCAACACTGTCTTTTATGTCAAGTATTTGCTACTTTTTTTCAAAGACAATATTTTTTACGGATGTTTCATGTTTCTGCAATTGTGTGGCGTACTTTTTAAAATCATCAATATTTTCCAGACGGATTGTTTCTTCTCTGTTTTTTGATTCCACATAAACATTGAAGGTGGTGCCTTTAAAACCGTATTTTTCTTTTATATATTTAAAGGGTTTTACGGAAGTAAAATCCTGCGGCAATTTCTTTATTTTAAATCCTTCCGGAAATTTATAAGAGCTATTCTCCCGTGAATAGAATGATTGTGACTGGCTTATCGGATACTTGCGATTGCCTGCTGCGGTTATATCCCGGTACGAATCCAGAGAAATAATGTTGGATAAAACCATTGTTGTTTCATCTAATTGCTGCGCCAGATTTTTCACATTTCCTGTAAGTCTTATTTCAAACGGTTTTGTCGTGTCTGTTAAACTGCCCAGTTTAAGTTCTTTAACTTCGATACCGCGGTCTTCAAAATATTTCTTTCTTTGCTCCGGCGGGGAATATTTAAAAAAATATCTGACACCTTCAGCAGCTTTACCTGAATATTCATAATGATAATCAATAGCCGCATTACCTTCCCGGTCGATAAAATATTTCATATCGACATTGGAGGAATCATTTTTATCATTGAGTTCCGGAGTCGTGATAAATTGATAAGACCCGTCTTCATGAATCAGAAATATTTTAGTGGGAAGCGTGAAAGGGGGTGCGTTATAGGCGGCTGTTTCATTTGTCGCGTCCAGCCAGAAATATTTATTTTTGAATGGAACAACGGCAATGACATGGTTAAATACATTCAACGAAGGGATGGAATCATCAAAGTATTTGCCGTAAGCGGGAACAAGAGCCGGCATTCCTTTAATACCGGCAATTTTAAGCATGGTGAGCAGGAGAATCGTTTTATCTTTGCAGTCTCCGTATCTCTTGTGGAATATTTCGTTGGCAGCGTGAGGTTTATGCGTGTAAGGGCCCAGAAGAACGGCAATATATCTGATGTTCTGGGAAACAAAACTAAAGATGGCATTGATTTTATCTTCATCTGTTTTTGCATCGGCAATGAGATGCCTCGTATAACTTTCCAGTTCGTTGTCTGATTTCATCTGTTCTTTGACAAGGCTGATATACCATTTTGAGATTTCATCCCAGCTGTTGAGGGTCCATAAATAAATTTGAGGAAAAGTATCTCTGTCTAAAAGAGAAGGCATGCGCGATTCAGGAATTATTTCTTTTTGTTTGGCAGAGGTCAAAATATATCTTTTCTTGCTGCCATCGGCAATGATTTCGGGAGTAAGCGCTGTCTTAAAACCTCTATATTTCAAATCGACATTTGCCGGCAAAACTATTTCCATTATATCTTTTTCAACGGGATATAAATTCTGAAATAAAAAAATGTCAAAATAGTCGAAGGATAAAACCGGTTTTAAATTCTTTATTTCGTAGGCATATTCAATGATACAGCCATCTTCCACGGCGGGCATCGTAAATTTTTTTACTTTTATATCCGTATAAAATTCATAACCGGCATGCTCCGAGGAATCCTGAATATCTTTCGTGTCTAAAGGCACAATCTTTCCATCAGGTTTGATGGTATTGGCAAAAAATATTTTTACTTCCTGATATCCTTCGCGATAAGATATTGATTTTGATGCAAGATTACGTCCGCGCTCATTGAATATTTTGATGCGGTCTATATGTCTTGTGATGCTGGTGCCATCTTCATAAAATTCCGAATAATCATAAGAATATAAAATGTCAGCTCCGGCATTGGGATGTTCAGAGGCGTCGGGAGCTTGTTTTAAAAATAAATTGACATCGCCGTCAGATATGCTTTTTATATTTGAATTTACGGCCGAGCAGGATAAGATAAATAATGATAAAAAGATCAGGATGTTTCTGAAAATGCGCATAAATTCTCCTTGATTGTTCATTAATAATATACAGTCTTTATCCGTTGACGTCAATTGCTCATTGAATCTTTATTATTAAAACGATAATGTGATAAAAGTAAAGACCATTGGAAGATGATAAAAAAATATTTCAAATTAGACCGGAAAAATATTGTCTTAGTTCAATTTATTATTGAAGGATATGGAGATATGGCTACAGTCAAAACAATCGATCCTCAGGCAGCAATAATCCAAATTTCAATCATTCCTGATTTTATTTCAGATATGTTCGATTTAATTGAGTATTTGAAAGATAGATATGAAATGGAGGAAATTAATTGGCCATTGAAATAAAAGACCAACAATTTGAAATACAATATATTTATGGGCTATTCGAAAATGCTCAGATACAATGCGCGCAAAAACAGAACCGCGAGGCGTATATAGATATACGTTCTGGCGATGATGTTTGCAGCGCAACGCAGCAGATGAACGTTTTGTAAAGTCTTTGACTTTTTCCGGTGAGGAAGATAATTAATTATGATTGCGCCTCGCTACGGGAATGCGCTCCCGGTCAAGAGCCCCTTAATTGGTTTTTTTATGTTTATGCTGACCCACACATATTTTCTGCAGAAGGTTTTAGACGCTGCGGCTATTAAAGATATTGACCTGGATGTTTATGTTTATAACATTGCTCCGGATTTATTGACAATTCATCCGCGAATAAGCCCCGGTAAAACTCATAAAATACGCAGATCGCTTAAGATTCCTCCGCAATATTCAAAATCAGCTTACGTCATATTTCATCTGCTTGTTGATGACCTTTCCCATCACGGGTATATTTGTTCCGATTGTCAGGAAGAATTCAACTCCGAATCTAAAGGGTATTCCTATATAAAAGGCAAACATCTGATAAAATCCATTATGGAATTACATAAAATTATTAAAAAAGAAATTTCTTATGATGAAGCGGTTTATCAATCACATCTGATTATCGAGATGATCTATGATCTCGTTATTTTAAATCATATTAATTCCTTTAAAACCATTGATCTATTAGTGGAAGCGATTAATTTTACGGTCAAAAATAAAATGAATGAATTCAGCGCCGCAATGAACTGGTTATATGATTTAGAAAAAAATGAAATTGATGAAGCGATGGAGAAAGCTTTATTTTATATAACAAAGGACGGGATGGAAAGCATCATGAATATTGAAGGCCGAATCAATCTTTATAAAGGTAAATTCGGCCTTCAAAGCTCTGAGCGATTATTTTACGATTGCCTGAAAAATTTGTTTCAGCAAGCTATAGATTTAATTGACGATGATGAAATATTTTTTCTGGAAACCATGCAGATTATAAAAAACTATAATTGGCTTCCGGTTTTTAAATAGCTTTCTTTACAAATCCGGATCGAATACAACTGGTGCAAACCTTCACCCTTTTTACTGAGCCGGTTTTTTCGTCAATGCAACGTAATCTTTGCAGATTAGGATACCATGTAGCTTTTGATTTATTATTGGCATGACTCACTTTGTTGCCTATTGCCGGTTTTTTTCCACAAACTTCACAAATACGAGACATTTAAAAATCCTCCTAGAAATGTGCGTGGTTACTAAACTATAAGACAGTATTTTGCAAGCATTTTTTCGCCTGTCTTTAAAAATTAAAGGATCGGGTTTGTTTATTGAGGACTGCGGGTAAATTACCCCTGTAAAAGAAAAACAGATATTGATCTTAAGTGTATGATATAATTATGTATTGTAAAGACATCAATTTTTCATGGAAGGAGGCTGTCCGGTTGTTTCCAAAACGCGCAGCCATATATCGTCCTGTGGATCAATTTTACGGTTAGAAGCGACCGCGCTAAGCGGAAGATGAACATATTCGTCTTGCATCAAGGCAACCAGGATGCCCGTTTTTCCGGCCATTCCCGCGTGAACGGCGTATTGTCCCAGCGAGTTGCAATAGATTCCGTCTGAAGCATTTGCCGGAACCGAACGAATCAAATAACTGGGTTCAATGTACTTCAGGTTAATTTCCACATTCATTTTCTTAAAATAATCATCAATGGCATGTTTTAAAAATAATCCAATATCCTGCAGGCGAACATTTCCTGAAGGATCTTTTTCAATAGAAGAAGTATTGTCATTGAAAAGGTATTGACCCGCGCCTTCCGCTGCCAGAACTACTGCGTGTCCTCTGGATGTTATACGTTTTTTTAATGTTGCTAAAAATCCATTTCTTCCTTTAAGATCAAAGGGCACTTCCGGGATTAAAACAAAATTCGTATCATTTTGAGCCAACGCTGCCCAGGCAGCGATATGGCCGGAATTGCGCCCCATTATTTTAATCAGACCTATTCCATTGAACGCACCCTTGGCTTCTACATGAGCGCTTTTAATCGCCTCAACCGCTTTTTCTATTGCCGTGTCAAACCCGAATGATTTCTGAATTAAATTAAGATCATTATCAATTGTTTTAGGAATACAGACAATGGCAATTTTCAAACCTCTTTTTTTTATTTCAGCGGTTATTTTTTCCGCAGCTCGTATTGTGCCGTCACCGCCGATACAAAAAAGAATATTGATTTTTAATCCGGCAAGATAATTCACTACTGTGTTTACATCCTGCGGGCCGCGGGAAGTGGAAAGAATGCTGCCTCCGATGCTTGTTATATCTTTGACCGTTTCAGGGGACAATTTGACTAATTCATGTCCGTAGACCGGATTTAATCCCCGCAGGCCATATTTAACGCCAACGATATCTCTGACATTATAATTGAAAAAGAGAGTTGTCGTTATTGACCTGATGACATCATTAATGCCCGGACAGAGGCCGCCGCATGTAACGATTGCCGCTTTTGTGCGGGAGGGATTAAAAAATATTTTATCCCGGGGACCGGCGAGTTCCACGGAAAGCGGCTGACCATTTTTATCAACGCAGGAAAAATAATTATCCAAATAAGCGTTAAATAATAATCTTTTTTTGTCCGGCGTAAAATTGCTGATATTCAGCGGAGATTTAATTAATCTCTTCCCGAGATTCGAGATGAAAAAATCGTATTTCATAGATTACTCCGTTTTACCGGCCACTCGCGAGACAGCGTTTATACCGGAAATAATTTCTCCCTCGAAGCCGGCGTCTGTCAGTAATGAAGCTCCCGTAAGATAAATGTTGCCAAATCTTGTTTTGTTGGTTTTCGCGGCAAAACCGGTAATAAGGGAGTTTCGTAACTGATATTTAGGATTAACAATCTCGCGTTGTTTTTTGGAAATATTTATGGATTCCTCTATGTCTGAAAATTCAATGTTTTCTTTTAAAAAGGGGAGAAAATATTCAAGACGATTAATGATTGAATCAGCTGTTTGACTTAAATTCTCGTTAGACCAGATCGCCTGATCGTTGGGAAGAAAAACAGTGGCCGAAAGCGGTATCTTTGTCGATGCGGAAGCAACTATTTCACCCGCGGGCGCGTTTAATTCCAAAATGATCAAATTATTATCATAAATATCTTTGTCTACGTCACTGATTACCGCGACGTGCCTTGCCATTTTTTCAGGAATGGATTTCGGGCGAATACCCAAATGAATTGTAAAGGGATAATGCGAAATTTTAACCGGCCTGATCAAATCACTTAGATTAATTTTCTTTTTACGTTTAATCAGTAAATGCATGTTTTGCCATTTTGTGCTGACAATTAAGTTATCCGTCTCTATCCTTGAGGCTGTGCCGTCTTTATCCATGAAAGTTACTTCGATTAATTTGCCTTTTTTGATGGACAGGACTTCGCAGCGATTTTGATACAAACCATCCGCCGCCTCTATTTTTTTCAGCAGGGAATCAAAAAGCGTCTGTTTGCCCTGAGAAAAACAGCAAGCGCCGCGCATGGGCGCACTGTATTGAAAATAAGAGAAAATGGACTTTTGATTGTTTGTCCTGAAGGAAAGTAAAACCTTTTGCGCTTCCATTACTTTTTTAAAAGAAGCATTAAGCGACATCAATCGCCCTAAATTGGCATTGTCAAATTTACACCGCAATAATTGGGGTATCAGCTTAATAAAATCGAAATAATCTCTAGTGCTTCGGGGCGCAATATCAGGATGATTGCGCAGCCATTTGGCGGCTATATCCGAGTTTCTCGCAACAGCATTGTAAAAGGATTTTATTCCCGCGGACAGTTCCGGGAATTCTCTGATCATTTCGTTGACAAGGTCTTGCCTGTTGTTGAAAAAATCTATTCTTTTTTCAGGGAGAATGATCTGGTAGGCTGGATTTAATAAAACGCCATCCGGAGAAATGCCCAGCACTGTCAAAAGCGATAAACCAACTTGATCTTCGCCCAAACCGGTTAAAGGCATGTGATCGCCATTAAAAGCAAGATCGCCGACAAAACAGACATCTTGCATTCCGCTCTCGGACAACAGCGCCGTCTTAATGCCGTAACCGCAGGCAACTGCAGCGGCCACATGGGAAGAAAGATCATCTCCTATAACAATTAGACCGTACATTAATTAATGTTACCTCATCAATAAATATCCAAAAAAACAAAATTTCAAAAGCCGGTTAAAATGGTATTATATAAAGCAGGGCGAGATATTTATTTTTCAGCTTTTAATGTAAACCTTACGTCCTTTGATTTCAATTTTACCATCAGCAAAAAGCTGGATTGCCCGCGGATAAATTTTATGTTCTTCCTTTAATATTCTTGCCGAAAGCGACTCTTCCGTATCGTCATCAAAAACCGGCACGACACTTTGAATAATGACCGGTCCTGTATCCACGCCCTCATCAACAAAATGGACTGTACAGCCGGAGAATTTCACGCCGTAATCGATGGCCTGTTTTTGTCCATGAAGCCCTGGGAAAGACGGAAGAAGGGCAGGGTGAATATTCATTATTTTATGGGTGAAGGCTTTCAAAAAAGCGGGAGAAATAATACGCATAAAACCGGCCAGAACAACCAGATCAACGCCATTTTCTTTTAATGTCTGTATTAACTTTGAATCAGAGTCTTCTTTACTTTTAAAATCACCATATTTTAAAACAACACAGGGAATTCCATGTTTTTCCGCTCTTTTGAGTCCCAGAGCATCGGGATTGTTGCTTATAACGATTTTGATGACCGCTTTTAACGAACCTTTTTCAATATGATCAATAATTGATTGAAGGTTGGAACCGTTTCCGGAAATCAAAACTCCCAGTTTCAATAAATCAGTCATTTCTTTTATCCTAATTTTCGGAAAGACAAACCTGATCCTGTTTGTCTCCTTTTTTCTCTATGGACCCGATCAGATAAGCTCGCTCCCCAAGAGTCCTCAGATATTCAAGAATTTCCGGACACTCTTTTTCCATGGCAATAATCATCATTCCGATACCCATGTTAAATACACGAAACATCTCTTTTTCTTCAACGTTGCCTGTTTCTTTAATAACATCAAAAACGGGCGGTACAGGCCAGCTTCCTTTATTAATAACCGAGCGGCAGGCCTGAGGAATTATTCTTGGAATATTATCGTAAAATCCGCCGCCGGTGATATGGACAAGTCCTTTTATATTAAAGTTTTTGAAAAGTTTCAGAAGAGACTTGACATAAATTCTTGTCGGCTCCAGCAATTCCTGGCCGACCGTTTTATTAAGGCTCGGGACTTTATCGTTAACGCCTAATTTACCTTTTTCCAGAAGAACTTTTCTGGCCAGTGAAAAGCCGTTACTATGCAGTCCGCTGGAGGCAAGTCCAATGATTCTGTCATTGATGCTGACCGTGGAGCCGTTAATTAATTTTTCCGAATCCACAACACCTACACAAAAACCGGCAAGATCATATTCGCCGGGTTTATAAAAGCCGGGCATTTCGGCGGTTTCACCGCCTAAGAGCGTGCATCCGGCCTGCCTACAACCTTCGGTAATTCCTTCAATGATTTTAACGCTTTTTTCCAGTTCTATTTTACCCGTGGCGAGGTAATCAAGAAAGAATAATGGTTCAGCGCCCTGAACAACGACATCATTGACCGACATTGCCACAAGATCGATGCCGATCGTGTCATGTTTATCCAATAATTGAGCAATGCGAAGTTTGGTGCCCACGCCGTCCGTCGAAGAGACCAGCACCGGATTTTTTAAATCGGTTGAATTAAGATGAAAAAGGCCGCCAAAACCGCCGATGCCGGATATAACTTCTTTGCGGGCGGTCGTTTTTATCGAAGCTTTGATGCGTTCGACAAATTCATTGGCGGTATCGATATCTACTCCCGCGTCCTTATATGTACTCTTATCTGTCATGTTGCCTCTGTATGAATTTAGTTTTAATATGGAAATGCAGCGTGGTTTTGTGTAGCGTAAATCAAATTTTAAGTCAATCATTCCTTGCGAAAACGAAATATATTTGTTAACAAAAAACAATCGATTTATTAGAAATGATTAAGGTTTGCCAACTTTTTACAATGTGGAGACTAAATGGATTCACCAATAGATATTCTCCAGAAAATCCAGCGGCCTTTAAATTTTGCCTCAAGAGATAATTATAAAAATCTGTCCAACATAAAAGATTTAGGGAAATTCCTTTTAAATCTTCTGCCTGTATTGAAAGATTCCTCTGTACCCGCGGCTGCTTCCGATTTAAATGCCCTGATAGACGAATTATTGAAAATATTTTCCGATTATGACTGGCAAAAGCTGGAATTAAAGAAGAATAAAATTGAAAAAGCGCAGATTATATTGGGAAAATTAAAAACGGATATTGATTCTTTGGCCGCGCACGCGCACGTTAATCCTCCCGATCCCAAGACCATAGAGAGAATATCCGATTTAAAAGAAGCCGTGGCCAAACTTAACCTGCCTGTTCAATACCTCAAAGGCGTGGGACCCAAAATGGCCGATCGCTTTGCCGCCAAAAAAATTGCCACCGTGGAGGATTTGCTTTTCTTTCTGCCGCGAACCTATGAAGACCGCCGGGAAACAAAAAAAATAAATCGTCTGGAACTCGAAAAAATTCAGACCACCATGGGCACCGTGACAACGTCGCAATATCGTTTCTATGGAAGAAAGAAAATACTGGAAACCGTCATCAGTGACGGCACGGCGAATCTGACAGCAAAATGGTTCAAGGGACAAATGTCCTACCTGCTCGGCATTTTCAAGAAGGGAACAAAAGTGATTTTTACAGGCGCGGTCCGGCCGGATTATAACGGCAAGGCGATGATTCATCCCGATTATGAAATACTCGACGAAAAAGAAGAAGAAAATCTTTTAAATTTCAAAAGGATAGTGCCTATTTATTCCGAGACCGAAGGTCTGCATCAAAAATACTTCCGCAAAGTCATGAATTTCGCGCTGGAGAATTATTCACGCTACGTGTCGTCCCCGATACCGGATAATATCTGCGAAAAACGAAAACTGATCAATATCCACGAAGCGCTGCTGTCTGTTCATTTTCCCGGGAATAACGAATCGGTGGATGAATTTATTTCTTCCCGGTCTGAGGCGCACAGGCGTTTGATTTACGATGAATTTTTCTTTTTTCAACTGGGCATGGCGGTAAAGAAATCGGGAAGGGTTCTGGACAAAGGAATTTCATTTAAACCCAGGGGAAACTTTCTGAAAAAATTTTATTCCATCATGCCTTTTGCGTTAACCGGAGCCCAGATACGGGTCATTGACGAGATTCAGGAAGACATGTCGAAAGAAACCGCGATGAACCGCCTTTTGCAGGGCGATGTGGGCAGCGGCAAAACAATTGTTTCCATGGCGGCAATGATTACGGCCTGTGAGAACTCTTATCAGGCGGCCATCATGGCGCCAACGGAAATACTAGCCAAGCAGCACTTCGAAACGATCAGCTCATGGGCCGGGCAGATTGGTCTCAATACCGTATTGCTCACCGGCAGCATGACAAACGCGCTCCGGAAGGAAGCCCTTGGTCAAATTCAAAACGGCGATGCCGATATTATCATTGGCACGCACGCTTTGATTCAGGAAGATGTTGATTTTCATAAGCTGGGAATGGTTGTGATTGATGAACAACACCGTTTCGGCGTTATGCAAAGAGCGACTCTGCGCGGCAAAGGAATCAACGCCGATGTATTGGTCATGACGGCAACACCTATTCCGCGAACGCTGGCGATGACCGTTTACGGCGATCTGGATGTTTCCGTAATCGATGAAATGCCTCCGGGCAAAAAGCCGGTGCGCACCGTAGTGATGCCGGAGAGCAAAAGAGACAAAGTTTATCAGACCATCAGCACGGAAATGGCGAAAGGTCATCAGGCGTTTATTGTATATCCGCTGGTCGAAGAGTCGGAAACGCTCGATTTAAAAGATGCCACGAATATGTCCAAACATCTGCAAAATGATATTTTCCCCGATTACCGTGTGGGATTGATTCACGGCAAGATGAACCAGATACAGAAAGATGAGGTCATGCGGGAATTTCTGGAAAATAAAATACAAATTCTTGTTTCCACAACGGTCATTGAAGTAGGCATCGATGTGCCGCGGGCGTCTTTAATGGTGATCGAACACGCCGAGCGCTTCGGCCTTTCGCAATTACATCAGTTACGCGGCAGGGTAGGGCGGCGTGACATTCCTTCAAGCTGTATTCTGCTTACGGATTTTAAATGCTCTATGGATGCCCGTAAAAGATTAAAGGTGATGGAAAAAACAACAGACGGTTTTGCCATAGCCGAAGAAGACCTGGCTATTCGCGGCCCCGGAGATTTCTTAGGAACAAGGCAATCCGGCCTTCCCGATTTCCGCATTGCCAGCATCATTCGTGACGCCCGAATCTTGAACGATGCCAAAGAAGACGCATTCGCGCTGGCAGCCCGCGATCCTTTCATGGAAAAACCCGAACACATTATTTTACGGGAAACTTTAATCGCAAAATGGCAGGGAAAACTGGATTTCGCCAGAACAGGATAAACAAAAAAGGAAGGTGATGTTTCAATCACCCTCCTTTTTATTGCACCAATCATTATTGTTTTGGTAAAAGTGTAAGCGTCTTTGTGTAGAGCTTATTAATATTTTCCTCTTTAAACGGGAATTCCTTATACCTGCCTTCACGCCAGGCGGTTATGCCGTCGTCGTAATAGGGGCTTGCGGGGTTATCCGACTGGCCGGAACTATTGATGCCGATGAGCGGTTCATCGCTCCCGAAGTCCGCGATAATGCGCATTTCAGGAATCAGCCACACATCATAATTGGTCCCGGGATGGTAGGCCGCAACATTGAGCGTGGTGTGGTCGCCGGGCGCGGGGTATGGACCTCTGTCAAAATAACCGGAGAGATACTTCATGGTTTCCTTATCGACAAAACCCATATAATCCGCAAGTTTAGTGCCTTCAGTTTTCCAGTAATAGGTGTGCAACTTCCCCCACTCCCAGGTTTTGGGGTCTTTGCCGCAGCGTTTTTCCAGAATATCCACTGTGTCAAGCACGGTTTTGGCAAGAATCTGCGATCTCTTTCCCCTCCAGAAGGGACTGTTTTTGCACCTTTGGGTCAAGTGGTCATGCAGGGCCGAGTAGCCCAGAAGATAAGTTTCCTTAAGTGATTTATAGGCGACGGAATCAGGACCTCCAAGTTCATCGGCAAAGAGATTTCCGGAAAGAGAGGACATGAAAACGCCACAGAAGGCCGCGCCCGCTGAATCCGCGCGCATATTGCCGTCAAAATTACGGAGAATTGCCAACGCCTTTTCAGCGGCTTCGCGTTTTTCAGAATTTTTCCATGTGGCTGTCATCTCGCCCAGAGTCGTTTCATCCAATAGCGCAGCCTTGATCACTTCGACAAAAGGAGAATAGATATCCAGTTGCATGGCTTTGGCGTCTTCCACGGTGTATTTATCTTTGCCCTTCATCATTTGATCTATGCGCTCGGCCCTGTCAGGATAGTACCAGGAAGAGGAAAGAACATAGGGGAAATCGATGGCAACCGTTCTATTGTTGGCGGTGCCTATATACCCTTTTTCGGGATTTTTTGAAGACGGATGCAACGATGGGTCAAGATAACCATTCCAGTCATAATCGCCTGTCCACCCGGGCGAGGGGCAAAGCCCGCGTCCTTTTTTACGCAGCGGGTAACGTCCCGTGACCTGCCAGGCGATATCGTTTTTATCGGCCATTACCATGTTTAGAGGAATAATGGATGTCTGCTCCTTTGTATACATAAATGCCTCGTCCGCCGACTTTGACAGCATCATCTTAAAGAATATATCCATTGTCCGGTCCGGTTCATAGCCTGACCAGCTCAAAGCTATTCCCATGGACTGTTTGACGGGCTGGGGAACAAGAAGATCAGGGTGCGGTTCATCGTTCAGAATGCCGTTTAACAATACGCCGTGCCTGGTTTCGTATATGGTTCGGGTAACATCCTTCTGTCCCTTGATGTGAAATATTTCCTGCCTGCTTGTAGCTTTTAACCACTGATCTTTGTAAAGGTAATAGAGTCCGTCCGGTTCCTGTTTAAGTTTTTCTAAAAATAAATCCTGATTGTCGGCCATAACCATTGTCATCCCATATGCCACGTTGCCGTTATATCCGGCAACAATTCCCGGAACTCCGGCTATCCCAATGCCGGCTCCCTGAATTTCAGGACATTTCACATGCATCATCATCCAGAGGGAGGGCATGGAAAGGGGAAGATGGGTGTCGTTGGCAAAAATGGGTTTGCCCGATTTGGTGCGGCTTCCCGACACGACCCAGTTGTTGGATGCCACGGCGGCAGGGACCAGTATCCGGTTTACCTCGCCGGAAACCGCGAAGAGGCGTTCAATATCCTGAGACGCGGTTGTCAGGTCCACACCTTTGAGTTTTTCCATCTCCTCAAAGGGAAGAGGTTCGTCGGGATAAATGGGAAAAAGCCATGCCAGTTTGTCGACTCCGACCTTTTGGGCTACGTTCAATATATCAATTTCCTGATGAAGATTTTCACTAAGACCCAATGTCAGCACCACAAAGACATAAACGGAATCAAGGGGTTTCCATGGTTCGGGCTTATGCCCGGACATCTTCAGGGACATGGAAAGCGGCGCGTTAGTAAGATACGCGTTGACGCCGTCGCTATAGCGGTCAAGCTTGTGTTTAAGATCGGGCGAAGCTGAGTCGTAAAGAATCTCAGCCACCCGATTAAGGTTTAACGCCCTCATGTATATATCCATGTCCAGGGTGGCCCCTCCGGCCATTTCGGAGATCCGGCCTTGGCCCAGGAGTCTGAATCCTTCCATCTGGGAGAACCTGTCATAGGAGCTGACATATCCCATGGCAAATAGGAGATCATCTATGTTGCCGGCCTCTATGAAGGGAATACCCATGTTGTCGCGCTTTACAGTAACCTTATCCGATAAGCCGGGAACCGTCTGTACCCCTTCCATCGGCGGCAGAGTGTCTTTGAATTTGGAGTTGATAAACGAAGTGCATCCGCTGATCATAAAACACAGGATAATGATTAAAACCACAGGAACTTGAAAACGGCTAATACGTGAAGATGGACGGATGTTCATGGCGTTCTCCTTGCTGTGAAAGATGATTTGCTTTAAATGGTGATGGAATATGTATATTATCAGGCCGATGAAATCGTCAAGAAGAATTATGATACCATTCTAAATGGAATTTCCGTCGTAACGACGAAAATTCACGGTAATGAGAATTTCTATTTATTATGCGTTCCCCTTACGGGAATGCGCTTCCGGTTTAAGCGCTATTTTTGTTGGCACAGCCTGCCCCGGCGCAGGCCGGGGTTGTCGGCTTCCTCAACGTATTAGAATACGGGAGTGCCACCCGAAGGGGGCACAATAAAAAACAGATATTTTCCTTACCGGTGATCTGCGCCATTATGGCGTAGATCATATACGCCTCGTCGCCTGCACCTTGCCGCCTCAATATCATCTTAAATTTAGAAACGGTATTTCTTGTTGTAGGGTGTGTTTCCCTAAACGGCCGCATGTTCATCATTGCGAAGCGCACCTTGTGCGCTGAGGCAATCTATCTTTTGCATTGCTTTCGAAGGCCTTGTCTTTGGGAGGCTTTCGTAGTTCGGGCCTTTAGGCCCGCAAAACAGGCGGATCGTAGGGCTCGTTTCCAAAACGCGCCGCATACCGGATTGTTCGGGGAACAATCTCTAGAATGTCCATCTCCTTCGCTTCGCGACACCTCCGCCTGCGGATGACATTATGTACTGCCATAGTCTGTTATTGCGATACAGTTTCATCGTCTGTTTTGAACACTTGACATACTAAAAAATGAGATATAGTTTTACATTGTTTCCTGATGTTATTGTGGAGGCAACACTTGCTCCGGAGGCGTCCTGCAATTACAAAAGGTGAAATAACATTTAAAGGTTAAAAATGAGAATCGCAATTATCGGCATAGGCGGAGTAGGAGGATATTTTGGCGGAAAGCTCGCCAGGAAATTTGAAAACGCAAGAGAGCATGAAATAATATTTATCGCGCGAGGCGAGCATTTAAAAGCAATTCGGGAAAACGGTTTACAATTAATCACGAAAGAAGGGAATTATATTGTCAGGCCGAAAATTGTAACGGATGATTCCGTCGAAGCAGGAATTTTCGATCTGGTTTTCTTTTGCACCAAAAGTTATTCATTAGAGAGCACCGCGCGAAAATTCAGCGCCTGCATCAATAAAAATACAGTGGTGATTCCATTGCAAAACGGCGTCAACAGCGCTCAGATGCTTCGCAATATATTGCCGCAGACAAAAGTTTTGGGCGGCAGTGTCTATATTATTTCACACATTGAGAAGCCGGGCGTCATCCATCAGGAGGGTGGCGCATGCAAACTGACATTCGGCACAGATGATGCTCAATCCGCCAAAATGTATTCATATATTTTAGATATTTTATTACAGGCAAAAATCAACGCCGTATTAACGGATAAAATCTCCGAAGCATTGTGGACAAAATATCTGCTGATGTGCCCTCTGGCATCTCTAATGTCCGCGACAGGCAAGACATACGGCGCTGTCTGGGCGGACGCGTCGCTTAAGAAAAAGGCAAGAGATATGATGCTTGAAGTCGCGGCAGTTGCCAAAGCGAATCATGTTTACCTTCCGGAAAGTACAGTCGACAAAGCGATGGAAATGCTTGCCGCGTTTGGATATGACTCAAAAACATCCATGCAGCTGGACATTGAAAAAGGCAGGCAAACCGAAATTGACGCGCTGACCGCTTATCTGTGCAAGGCAGGCAAAGAATCGGGAGTTCCCACGCCGCTGCATGATGAAGTCTACGCGCAACTGATAAAATAATATTTCCAGTAATGGTTCAACGTTAAGCAATAAGGAGAAACAAAAAATGAGAAAAATAAATTTGTCAATATTAGTGACATTGTTTCTATTCATCACAGCATGCGCCGGGAATTTAAATAATGTTGCCGTTAATAATAATATTGCCGTTGAACAGTTGGCAAAATCCACGACAAGCTGGGATGGAACAATGCTGCCCGCGTATCCTGAAGGCCAGCCTGAAATTACCATCTTAAGAATTAAGATTCCGGCAGGCGCACTATTGGAAAGGCATTACCATCCGGTAATCAACGCGGGTGTTTTGATTGCCGGAGAACTAACCGTAATAACGGAAGACAATAAAACACTGCATCTCAAAGCCGGAGATTCCATTATTGAACTTGTCAATAAGAAGCATTACGGAAAGAACGAAGGCACACAAACGGCGGAAATTATCGTTTTTTATGCCGGGATTGTAGATAAACCGATAACGATCAAATGAAATACCGTTTTATTTCTGCGACTAACTTTGTTGGCTTCGTCGTCAGCTTCCTCAACGTATAAGTATATACGCCTGCGGAGCATCCTCCTTGCCGCCTCGTTATTCTTTGAAATAAAACGCTATTAATATTATACAATACTTTAGCTGCGGCCGTTTTGTGGGCATAAAGGCCCGAACTACGACTGCATCAACGATTAAAATTAAAAAATAATGTTTGAGAAATTTAATGATTAGCTTTCTGAAGAATCGTAATTTTATTTTTAGTTTGGCAATAGCGTTTGGGCTTGTCCTGCCACAAGCGGCAGAATGGACAAAAATATTGATAATGCCTTCACTTGCTTTGGTAATGACGTTAGCGACGATCAATGTTTCTAATGACTATTTCCGTAAGCCTCGATCGATCCTTAAACCTTCGCTTGCCGGACTTCTGATGACCTATGTGATTCTCAGCGGCGTTATTCTGCTTGTGTCGGCTTTGCTGATTGAAGAGCATAACCTGTGGATTGGATTTGTTCTGATAGCGGCGGTGCCGCCGGCGGTGGCTGTTATTCCTTTCACTGCTATTCTCGAAGGCAATGTATCATATACGCTGTCTGGCACTGTAGCTTCCTATCTCGCTGATTTACTGATGATGCCGCTCATATTCTGGATATTCATCGGAACTGGTTTTGTTGATTCTTATAAACTTGTCCGCATAATGCTTTTACTCATTGTTCTGCCACTTATTTTATCACGGATGATTCTCTATTTTAAATGGCATGACCGGCTCGCTCCTGTACGCGGATTGCTGACCGACTGGGGCTTTTTTGTCGTCTTGTATTCCATAATCGGCGTAAACCGGGATTTGATTTTCAGCCATTCAGTAGCCGTTGTGCCGGTAGCCGGGGTCGTGTTTACCACAACGTTTGTTTTGGGATGGGCCATTCAAAAAACCTGTGTCCTTTTCAAGGTGGATAAAAAAAACATTATAAGTCTTGTCCTTCAGGGCACGTTAAAAAATCAGGGTATCTCGGGCGGACTCGCCATAGCGTTGTTTGAGAAAGAAGTAGCAATCCCTTCCGCAGTCTATAGCATCTTTATGATTCTCTATATCATATGGCTGGACTGGCGGACGCGAAAGAGAGGAGAATAACCTTTTTTATCCTCCGCAGGATGAAGTGTCACGTAAGTGACCGAGGTGGATATTGCAGGGATTGTTGCCCGAACAATCCGGCATGCGGCGCGTTTGGGAAACGCGCCCTACGATTCACCCATTTCGCGGGCCTAAAGGCCCGAACTACGAAAACCTCTCTAAAGGCTCGAACTACGAAAGCATCCCTTCGCCACATCCGTTTTTCAAAAGTTATTGACCAAACACTGGTCCGCTCATCATCTCATTCATCACCGCCGTACAGATGCTAAATTCGGTGTTATCACACCCGTGCAGGATGCATTACTTGGCACTCGGTACGTTTACGATCGTAAAAAGCAATTTCGCGCGCTATTTTGTTAATGGATATGATTTTACAATTGGTAGTATTCACCTACCAATTCACATTTATTTAATCACCATTGTTTCTGAAACGAAAACTTATAATATAAAGCCGGTCGAGGTACATAAGCCGGCAGAGGGAATGAACAATAAGACAGGAGAATACTATGTTGTGGACAATAGCTGTAATACTGATAATTTTGTGGGCGCTCGGATTGGTGTCTGGCTATACACTAGGTAATTTTATTCATGTCCTTTTGATCATTGCCATTATCGTTGTGGTGATACAATTCATTCAGGGGCGAAGATCTGAATGAATGATTTTCTAAATAAGGAATTACTCAAAGAAACAAGAAAACTTATTTATAAAGCAACAAAGGGATAAAAAACGGGAAAGGATTGAAGGGATTCAAACATAATAAAAAAGGACCTGCAGAAGAAGATAGACAGAGCAGTCGTATTGTACGCAGGTATCGTAAACTATTTATATTTAACAAATCATAAAAACTGAAAGGAGATTAAAAAAATGTCTGTAACACTACCTTTATTGCCTTATGGAAAAGATGCTTTGGCGCCATACATCAGTTCCAATACATTGGAGTTCCATTATGGTAAACATCACCAAGCTTATGTTGATAATTTAAACAAACTGATTACCGGTACTGATCTTGCGGAAAAATCATTAGAAAATATAATCAAGATCGCAGCCGGAGATACTGCCAAAGCCGGTATTTTTAATAATGCCGCACAAGTATGGAATCATTCCTTTTACTGGCAATGCCTGAAGAAAGCCGGAGGCGGCGCTCCCACAGGCGCTATTGCTGCCAAAATAAATACAACATGGGGAAATTATGATAAATTCTCCGAAGAATTGAAAAACGCAGGCGTAACACAATTCGGCAGCGGTTGGGCTTGGCTTGTTCTGGATGGAAGAGACTTAAAAATAACAAAAACGGCAAACGCCGATACGCCTATAGCCCACGGCCAGAAAGCGCTCTTAACAATTGATGTCTGGGAGCATGCTTATTATCTGGATTATCAAAATCGTAGGCCGGATTATCTTGCCGCAGTAATCAAAAATTTGATTAATTGGGATTTTGTCAACGCCAATCTCGGTTGATAAAATATATTATATCTTGCTAAAAAATGTCATAAAAGGAGAAAGCATATGAAAGGAAATCAAAAACTTGTCGAAACGCTGAATTCACTTCTCTCCGATGAGTTGACGGCTATCAATCAATACATGGTCCACGCCGAGATGGTTCACAACTGGGGCTATGAGAAACTCCATATTCACTTCGAGAAGAGGGCTATTGATGAGATGAAGCACGCCGAGATCCTGATCGGGCGGATCCTTTTTCTGGAAGGGGCTCCCACGGTAAGCAAGTACAATAAAATGAGCATTGGCGCCGATGTGCCCAAGCAGCTTGGGGGCGACCACGAACTCGAGATGGGAGCTATCAAGTCATACAATGACGCCATTGTCCTCGCCGGTGAGGTCAAAGATTTCGCCACACGCGAAATTCTTGAGAAGATTCTTAAAGATGAGGATAGGCATATCGACCAGATCGAAGAGTTGCAGGACCAGATCTCGCAAATGAGCATTCAGAATTTCCTTATCACTCAGGTAGGATAATCGGTATGAAGAAATAAGAGAGCGTGAGGGGGAGAAATTCCCCCCCCCTCACTCGATTTCTTACCGGCTATTATCTACAATCAGAATCAGATGGCTTTTTCCGACAGTAAACAATGTCTTACAAACGTAAATATGAACCTGATTTAACGATTGATTAAAAGTACGGATTAGAAGGAGGAAAAGATGAAGAAAATATTATTTGCGCTTTTCATGGTTATGTTTTTTGCAGGTTATGCCTTAGCTGAAGAAATGTTAATAAAGGTAAATCTGGTAACCGAGCAGGGTGTCGGCAAGTCCATTGGCACCATTACTGCCACGGATAGCCAGTACGGTCTTATTCTCACCCCTCAACTCAGTGATCTCTCTCCCGGCATGCATGGATTTCACGTACATCAGAATGCTGATTGCAATCATGCCATGAAAGATGGCAAGCATGTTGCGGCTCTTGCTGCAGGTGGACACTATGACCCCCTTAAAACCGGAAAGCATGAAGGACCTTACGGGAAAGGACACCTGGGGGACCTGCCAGCCCTTTATGTAGGGGCGGACGGCAAGGCAACAATGCCAGTTCTCTCACCGCGACTGAAAGTTTCAGACCTTAAGGGGAGATCATTGATGATTCATGCCGGCAGCGACAATTATTCGGACTATCCGGAGCCTCTTGGCGGTGGCGGCGCCCGAGTTGCCTGCGGCGTGATACAGTGAAACCGGGGTCATCACAGAATTGGAATTGTAAAGCACGATAGGCTTTTCTTCCCTGCCGTCGTCCCTAATAGCAATAGATTAGCGATGAATGATTCAATAAAACAAAGGAACAGGAGTCTGTTGAATTTTGTGCTGGGTTTTATCTTGAATATGTCGAAGACCCGCGCTAACTATTGGGGTGAATTCGCTATAGATATTCCACTGGGTATTGTGTTGATCTATGCCAGCTTTCATCATTATGATTTCAATCCGCTCACGATTTTTCTGACTATCGTGACCGGCCTATTTCTTTTTAGTTTTTTCGAATACTTTATTCATCGCTGGCTGTTTCATGGATCAATTAGAATTATGGCGGAAGGTCACCTCGCACATCACTTGAATCCAATGGGCTACGATTCTTTGCCTTTCTTCCTGCCCGCAATGGTGCTGGTGATGCTTACAGGCATTTTTTTATTGCTGATGCCGATGAACCAGGCATTTCTGCTTACCGGAACAATAGCTATCGGCTATGTTACCTACGGACTGAGCCATTTCTTCATTCATCACGTCAGTTTTCATCGACCATGGGCCAAACACTGGTCGGCTCATCATCTGATCCATCACCGTCACACTAACGCTAACTTCGGTGTTACTACGCCCACATGGGATGTATTGCTGGGTACGAAGTACGCATATGATCGTATAGGAAATTAGAACGATCTTTGAATGGGTATGATTTTTTACCAGTAGTATCTATCTGCAATTGTTTTATTCTCCTCAGATGGAGGTGTCACGTAAGTGACGGAAGTGGATAAAGGAATCATGTAGTGCGTTGCTTTAGCCGCGCCTGTTTTGCGGGCATTAAGGCCCGAACTACGAAAGCCTCTAAGTTAATTATGGATAGTTTCCTGCTATAAACACAATTCACACCTGTAAACTGGCATCACAGCGCTCATTCTGTGGCTAGCTTATGATTGACATCCAACAACATTTTCTCTATACTCTACTGACAAAAAGCAAATTGTTATCAAAAATAAACGTATAAGGAGGAAGTCATGTTCAAAAAGATTCTTGGTATTTTACTGGCAATAGCAGTTCTCGCAACATCAGCATATGCTATGGAAGTCGGCGGTGTCAAATTACCTGATACACTGAGTGCTGGCGGTAAGAACTTGGTATTGAATGGCGCCGGAATTAGGACGAAATTCTTTATTAAGGTATATGTAGCAGGTCTGTACCTGGCACAAAAAGGCAGCAATGCCCATGCCATCGTTAATGCCGACGAGGTAATGGCAGTCAGACTCCAGGTCATTTCCGGGCTGGTCGATAGCAAGAAAATGGAAAAAGCGACCATGGAAGGTTTCGAGAGTGCGACAAATGGCAATATCGCACCCATCAAGGCACAGATAGACCAGTTCATGGGACTCACATTTAAAGAAAAAACCGTGGTTAATGATTATTTTGATTTCATCAACGTACCAGGCAAAGGTGTCGAGGTTTACAAGAATGGGACTCTTAAGGGCACCATTGAAGGCCTGGCCTTCAAAAAAGCCCTCTACGGTATCTGGCTCGGAGACAAACCTGTCCAGGCGGATCTCAAGGACCTCATGCTCGGCATAATGTAACTTGATTTCATGAGTACTTCACGGGCTTGAGGGGTGTGTACCCCTCAAGCCCGTTATTTTTCTTTTATCCTATTGTAAACCATTCCGAAATAGACCATTTTTAATCCTCCGCAGGCGGGGGTATCACGTAAGTGACGAAGGTGGACATTGTAGGGATTGTTCCCCGAACAATCCGTTATGCGGCGCGTTTGGGAAACGCGTCCTACGGTTAAAATTATTGCCACTAAAAGCTCAGTTTGTTAAAGCTATTTAATATATCATTGATTAAGATTTTTATGGCAGATTGTTATAGACAAAAAAATAAATTTGTTTATGATAGTACATCTCTAAGAATTAAAATAGCTTCACAAATATTTCATAAGAGCAAGTTTCGCAGATTTACGGTTGTTCATATTAAAACATCTGAATTGTATTTTGTAAGCAATTCAGACATGGAAGTGAAAGTGCACGTTCCTGTTGATCGTCAAACTTGTCATGTCATCCCCGGCACAAATCGGGCTGCCCGGCTAATACTTGGCGGTATTATTATCATCGCCCTTTTCGGGCTGCTTTCCACACAAGCCAATGCCGCGAGCTTTGATTGCAAGAAGGCATCCACCTGGCTGGAGAAAACTGTCTGCTCCAATCCGGAACTCTCCAAACTCGATGAACAGATGGCCAAAGCTTATCATGATGCCCTGGCCAGTTTATCTCCCGAAGGGCAGAAAGAAACAAAGCAATATCAGAAGCAATGGCTTAAAAATTTATTCCCATTTTGTAATGATAGAGTGAAGTTTGAATTTGATGGCTCTACGGTTAAATGTTTGAAGGATGATTATGAAGAAAGAATCGCAGCACTTCAACGAAGCTTGATAAAATTTCCTAATCGAAGCTTTAGAAATGTTTATGTTGATGCTTCAGAAATAGACAAAACCTGTGAAGATAATGCATACGTAAATATAGGATTCATGTATCCGCAAATTGAGAACCCCCTCGACGAAAATGAGAAATTTTGGAATAAGCTTATTTCTCAAAACCTTAATAATGACATTAAAAATCATAAAAAGGGAGAGGGATATTGTGCAGATATCAGTATCTTTTACAGCGTTGGCTTTAGTAACAGGCACTTGATATCATATCAAGATGATTATTCTCAGTATGATCATGGGGCTTCTCATGAACAATCGGTTACACACTTTTTTAATTGGTTATTAGAAGGTAGGAGAGAATTACAAATTACCGATTTATTTAATAATAATACCAAGTGGCGATACAAACTTGCGGCATTGTTTGCTCAGAAAAAGAAAAAGCAGGAAGCTGCGGACGAAAGTAAATACAAAGTGCCAGGAGAGGATTTTAAATCTGGGCTTATCGATATTGATAAACTAACTTCTTCAGACAATTGGTGGATGATTTCAAAAGACGGGTTGGTCTTAAGATTAGATGCATGGAATGATAGCCATTCCGTTATATTTACAATTGACTGGAAAACACTCGATCCTTACCTCAGCAAGAATGGGAAGTTGCTAATCTCGGACTAATATTACTATTTAAATAGAAACTGCCGTGAAGCATAAATTATTTTAGGGGAAATTATGGTCATTCAAAAACGCTGGAGAAAATTATTTTTTATCATTTTTCTTTTAGGATTTATTTCCACACAAGCCAATGCTGCGAGCTTTGATTGCAAGAAGGCTGCCAGTTGGCTGGAGAAAACGGTCTGCGCCAATACGGAACTCTCCAAACTCGATGAACAGATGGCTAAGGCTTATTCTGATGCGCTGAATGGTTTGTCTCCCGAAGGGCAAGAGGAGACAAAGCAGTATCAAAAACAGTGGCTGAATGATAGAGTGCCATCTTGTGAAGCTCAAGTAAAATATACTTTTGAAAGTAACGAAACTTCTAAATGTTTGAATAAATGCGATGAACATTACAAGGAAATTCAATCTAAAGAAAATGATACTAATACCATTGACCAAGATAAATGTTATAAAAAATGTTGGGATGCAAGAGATAATGGCTATTATAGAAGCCAGGAAATTGATTTAAATGACAAACAGTCGGCTGAAGTAATGTATGAATGTCTGAAAGGATTATACAAAAATAGAAAAAAACAACTATTGGAAATTTTATCTGAATTCCATGGTCGTATCTTTAGAAAAGTTTATCTTAGTGATTGCAAGGCGATATATTTGGGAGAAAATTATGAACGTGAAGAAAGCGAAGGAACGGAGCTCACATATATGCAAATTGAGAATCCGCATGATGAAAATGAGAAATTATGGAACAGGGTTATTTTGAAAAAATCCTTTGATGATTGCAAGATGGCCGACGACACGGTAGAATATATCGTTAATTTTAGCAACAAGCATTTAATATCTCTTCAAATATTGTCATATGCGCATGGCGGATCTCACGGAATGAGGGGTTTTGAATCTTTCTCTTGGTTATTGGATACCAAAAGGAAATTAAAAGCATCAGATATATTCGACAATAAAACTAATTGGCGCAAAAAACTTACAGATTTAGTATTTGAAGATCTGAAAGAAGATGAGAAAAACTTTGATGAACTTAAAATAAAACGATCTTCAATTATGGATATTGTATCATCTCCCGATAACTGGGTTGTTTTTGAAGGTGGACTAGGTATTCAATTTGGCGAATGTCTTTCGGGGTTAGGACCATACGCGGCAGGAGCACCATATATTACAATAGATTGGAAAACCCTTGATCCTTACCTCAGCAAGAATGGACATTCTCTGATCTCGGATTAATATTACCATTTAAATATGAATAAAGGGGACCTCGTCCCCGCTTTAGCTGCGTATTTTTTGCGGGCCTGAAGGCCCGGACCACGAAAGCAATGCAAAAGATAGATTGCCACAACGCACGAAGAGCGTACCCAATGACCACGGGCCTAAAGGCCCGAACTACGAAAGCCCTCCTAAAAGGCCCGAAGTACGAAAGCCTCAAAGTGAATTGCTTAAGTTGTATCTTTTCTATGTTAATTCTTTTTGATTTTCATTGGTTAACTCTGTAAATATTATTTATATTTGTTTGACAAAACCACTGTGTTTGTTATAGAAACCACTCAAGCGAATTATTGGTGATTAGTTATAAAAATGCAAAATTATAAAGTAATATCAGGTGTATACAATGAAAGATATTAATATCGGTTTAATTGGCTTTGGCACTATCGGAACCGGAGTGATAAAACTGCTGCAGCAAAACGAAGAATTGATTACTAAAAAGCTCGGTGCCCGGATCGTTTTGAAAAAAATCGCCGATATTAATATTACCGCTTCGCGCGGAATTAAAATCAGCAAGAATCTACTGACCACCGACGCCCAGAAGATAATCAACGATAAGGATATTCCTATTGTTATTGAACTGATGGGCGGATATGAACCGGCCCGTACTTTTGTTCTGGAGGCTATTGCCAACGGCAAGCATGTGGTTACCGCCAATAAGGCGCTTCTGGCTACTTACGGCAATGAAATATTTGCGGCTGCTCAGAAAAAAGCCGTGGATATAGGTTTTGAAGCCAGTGTCGGCGGGACTATTCCGGTAATTAAGACTTTAAAAGAAAGCCTTGTTGCCAATAGAATTAACTCCGTTATGGGCATTATGAATGGAACATGCAATTTCATTCTGACCAAAATGTCCGATGAAGGCAAGGCATTCGATGTTGTTTTAAAAGAAGCGCAGAAACTTGGCTTTGCCGAAGCCGATCCTACTTTTGATATCGAAGGAATCGATACAGCCCATAAAATGGCGATCATTCTGTCGCTGGCTTACGGTAAAAAAGTAAACCTGAAGGATATTTATCTTGAAGGCATTACAAAAATCAGCAGTGATGATATCGGATTTGCCCGGGAACTTGGTTACAGGATAAAATTGCTGGCAATAGCGATGCTTAAAAACGGGGAGGTGGAAGCGAGAATTCATCCGACGATGATTCCTTCCGGCCATCTTCTGGCGAATGTCAATCAGAATTACAACGCCTTTCATATCATGGGTGATGCTTCGGGCCCCGTTTTTCTTTTCGGGCAGGGGGCGGGAATGATGCCCACGGCAAGCGCGGTTTTCAGCGATATCATAGACATAGCCCGCAATATTTTGAAAGATGTTGCAAGCCGGGTTCCTCTCCGGTCGAGGAGTGAAACGGAAATGGGCCAGATAAATCTTATACCGATGGATAATGTCGAGACAAAATATTATTTCCGTTTTTCCGCTCTTGACCGTCCCGGTGTTCTTTCTAAAATATCCGGTATTCTCGGAGAGAATAACATCAGTATTGCCACCTGTATTCAGAAGAAAAGCAAAGAGGAAGGGGCGGTGCCTATTGTCATGACAACTTATAAGGCGCGGGAAAAAAATGTTCAAAAAGCGCTCAAGAAAATAAATAAATTGAATATGGTTCAGGACGAAACTATTCTAATTAGAATCGAGGACGACTTAAATTAAAATTATTCACAGCGAAGATTCTCAGAATGTTAACATGAAGTATGTAATATTGCTCGGCGATGGAATGGCCGATTATCCGACCGAAATGCTCGGCGGAAAGACTCCGCTTGAGTGCGCTTTTACTCCTTTTATGGATCAGATTGCCGCCGAAGGCACTCTGGGACTTGTGGACACGGTTCCCGCGGGATTAATTCCGGGCAGCGACGTCGCTACTTTAAGCGTGCTGGGTTATGATCCCCGCGAAACTTATACAGGCCGGGGGCCACTGGAGGCGGCCAGCATGGGAATACCTCTTGAACAAAATGATATGGTTTATCGCTGCAACCTTGTGGCAATAGGCGACAAGGATACTCCCGGCGCGTTCATGGATGATTTTACCGCCGGCCATATTTCCACTGAAGAATCCAGACAAATTATTCTTGATATCAACAAAGAACTCGGGTTGCCTCCCTATCAATTTTTCCCGGGTGTCGGTTACCGGCATTTATTCGTCTGGCGCAACGCACCCGGCGCTCCCCAAACAACAGCGCCGCACGACATAACCGGAAAGCTCATTGCCGATTATCTTCCGCATGGAGATTCTTCAGGGGAAATAAATTCAATGATGCGGCGGGCCGGTGAAATTTTAGCAAACCATCCCGTCAATGCCAAAAGAAAAGAGGCGGGCAAAAAACAGGCTAACGCCATCTGGCTGTGGGGGCAGGGGAAGAAACCGCAGCTTGTTCCGCTTACTCAAAAATATTCTATCGCGGGCGGGATGATTTCCGCCGTTGATCTGCTCAAAGGCATTGCGGTAATTTCCGGATTGAGAGTATTTCCGGTCGAAGGGGCGACAGGTTACATCGATACGAATTATGAAGGCAAAGCCAACATGGCTCTGGATGTTTTAAATTTTATGGATTTTGTTTTTGTCCATCTGGAAGCCCCCGATGAAATGGGACACGAAGGGAACGCCGAAGGCAAAATTCGCGCGATCGAGCTTTTTGATGAAAAAATAGTCGGGCCGATTTTAACTAAAATCGGATCATTCGGCGATTACCGGATTATTGTTTTAAGCGATCATCCCACGCCGGTTGACTTAAAAACCCATGTCAGCGACCCCAGTCCTTTCGCGGTATTGTCTTCTCTAAAAGGAGAAAACAGAGCCTCCGGTCTGTCCTTTAATGAAATAAACGCTAAAAACAGCTCTGTTTTAATTTCTCCGGGACATCTGTTGATGGAAAAATTTATCAAAGACTGGAGGAGCGTTGCCGGTTCATAATTTAACAAAAGTCAGGGTGCTTTTTGCCGATACCGACGCAATGGGGGTGGTTTATCACACAAACTATATAAAATGGTTTGAACATGGCCGCAATGAGTTTATGCGACAGCTTGGCATTCCCTATTCCGAGGTGGCAAAGCTGGGGCTTAATCTTCCGCTGACAAAGGTGAGTTGCAATTATCACAAATTTGCGACATACGATCAGGTTCTGACTATCGAAACAAAATTCGATTATATCAAGAGAGCCAGTATCAGATTTAATTCCCGGGTATGGGATGAAAATAAAGAAAACCTTATCGCGGAAGGATATACCATTCACGCCTGCACAAATAATGAGGGCAAAATACGAAGAATACCTCAACTGCTTCTTGAGTTGATCAATAAATATAATATTAACAAAGGGGAATAATATGGCTGCAAAATTATCAAAAAAAGAATTGAAGCAACCGGATGCTTTTCAGTCCAGCGTAGAAATAATACAGGATTATATTTCCGAAAACGAGAAACGCTTCTATGCCATTGTGGCGGCAATTGTTATCGCCACGCTTATCGTGGTTGGTTTTTATATGTACTGGAGTCATTATCAGGCTTCCGCCAGTGAAATGTACATTAAAGCTTCGCAAAATATTGAGACGCCTGAGGGCGCCATGAAAAATATTGGTGTTTACCAGCAACTGATTGATAAATATCCCCACAGCTGGAGCGCCAGGATGGCGCATTATCATCTGGGAAATATTTATTACAGTTTAGGCCAGTACGATAAAGCCATTGCCGATTATAAAAAATTTGTTTCTTCCAGAATATCCGACAATGCCGGAATAAAATTTCTGGCTTTGACTTCAATGGGATATTGCTATGAGGCGAAGAAAGATTTCAAATCGGCGCTGGAATATTATGAAAAAGCGCAAAAAAGCGACAATATCGGTTTTGAATCTGTCGGTTTTCGCAACATCGCCCGGGCCTATGAACTGCAAAATGACAAAAAAAACGCGTTGGAAAATTATAAAAAAGCCCTGGACAAGACCACTGATCCGGCCATGGTATCTTTTATCAAGTATAAAATTTCTTCTCTTAGTTAGGGCCGGTTTGGAGGTTTAAGCTTTTGAAAGTGTTAATGTCAGGAAATGAAGCTATTGCCCGCGGAGCGTATGAAGCGGGTGTCAGGTTTGCCGCCGCTTATCCGGGTACGCCCAGCACTGAAATTATGGAAGAATTTTCCAAATATGACGGTGTTTACGCGGAATGGTCACCCAATGAAAAAGTAGCCGTCGAAGTTGCCATTGGTGCGGCCATAGGCGGAGAAAAGGCGCTGGCGGTTATGAAACACGTCGGCGTTAATGTTGCCGCAGATCCTATATTTACGGTCAGTTATACCGGCACAAACGGGGCGTTGGTTATCGTCAGTGCGGATGATCCCTCATTGCACAGCTCTCAAAATGAACAGGACAACCGCAATTACGCCAAGTTTGCCAAAATTCCCATGCTGGAACCTGCCGATGCCGGTGAAGCCAAAGAATATATCAAGCTCGCTTTTGAACTAAGCCAGAAGTTCGACACGCCTGTCTTTTTCCGCTCGACGACCCGCGTATCTCATTCCAAATCGGTTGTGGATCTTAAGGAACCTGAAAAATACAAAGATAAAACCGGTTTTGTTTACGATGCCGAAAAGTATGTCATGGTTCCCATCAATGCCCGCATCAGGCGTGTGGAGGTGGAAAAACGCCAAAAGGCGCTTAAAGATTTTGTAGAAACATTTCCGGAAAACAAAATAGAAATGGGTAATCCGGAAATTGGAATTATTACCGCCGGAATGCCTTATAACTACGCCAAAGAAGTCTTTCCCGATTATTCCTATCTGAAGCTGGGAATGGTTTATCCGTTGCCGGAGAAACTGATCCGCGAATTTGCCTCTAAAGTTAAAAAAATATATGTCATCGAGGAGCTGGATCCTTATCTGGAAGAACAGATCAAAGCCATGGGAATTTCGGTTACCGGCAAGGAAATATTCCCCTATACCAACGAATTTGATCCCGGAATTATTAAAAACGCCATTGAAGGAAACTCCGGGCAGGCGGTCTCGCCATATAAGGAAACTCTCGCGCCGCGTCCGCCGAATCTCTGTCCCGGCTGTCCGCACCGCGGGTTATTTTACGCTTTGAAAAAACAAAAGGTTTATGTCCACGGCGATATCGGCTGTTATACCCTGTCATATATGAAACCGCTGGAAGGCCTGCATTCCTGCATCTGCATGGGCGCCAGTATCGGCATGGCGCACGGCATGAGCAAAGCCCTGAAGGAAAAAGGGAAGGGCAAGGTTGTCGGAGTAATCGGCGATTCCACTTTTCTGCATTCAGGGATCACGCCGCTTTTGAATATGGCTTATAACAACAGTGACGCCCTGATCATTATCCTTGATAACAGCACAACAGCCATGACCGGTATGCAGGAGCATCCGGGAACTGGCTATACCCTGATGAAAAAAGAGGCGAAAAAAGTTAATCTAACGGATTTAGTTTCTGCACTAGGAATTGAAAATATAAAGGTTATTGATCCGATGGACCTAAAAGCTACCAAAGCTGCCATCAAAGAAGAACTGGCTAAGGACGGCCCTTCGGTTATCATCGCTCAAAGGCCCTGCGCTTTGTTTAAACGATCAAAAATCAAACCGAAACCGGCCCTGAAAGTTGATCTGGATAAATGCGAAGGCTGCAAGTCGTGTCTTGCTTTGAATTGTCCGCCGATTTCCTGGAAGAAGGGCATAACAAAAGAAGGATCGAAACGAAAAGGCATTTCCTTCATTGACCAAACCCTTTGCAACGGGTGCGGCTTATGTGAACAAATTTGCAAATTCGGCGCTATAAGTTAGATTAAAGGAATGTATTTAAATGTCTGATAATAAAGTAAAAAGCATATTATTTACCGGTGTGGGCGGGCAGGGTGTTTTGCGGGCAAGCGATATCATCTGCGAGGTCATAATGGAAGCCGGTCTGGATGTCAAAAAAAGCGAAGTCCACGGCATGGCTCAGCGCGGCGGCTGTGTTACCAGCCATGTACGTTACGGGAAGAAAGTTTATTCGCCGCTGGCCGAGTCCGGATGCATACAGACGCTTGTTTCTTTTGAAAAAATGGAAGCCCTGCGCTATTTGAAATTATTGACAAAAGATGCCGCTATTGTTGTGAACACGGAAGAAATTTACCCTCCGGCGGTCAATCTGGGTGAAGCGTCTTACCCTGAAGATGTTATCTCATTTTTAAAGGATAATTACGGAAAGGTTATTAGTTTTGACGCGGCACGGCTCGCGCAAAAGGCGGGTAATATCAAAACGGCAAATGTGGTCCTTCTTGGGGCCATATCCAATCTCATGAACATTGATCGATCAATCTGGGAAAATGTTATTAAAAAATCATTTCCGGAAAAATTGATAAAAATGAATTTAGACGCTTTTCAAATGGGAATTAATGCTTAAATTAACGAAAATAAGTGCTTAATATTTAAGGCCTCGTAAAAATTTCCAGGCATATGGAATTTTTAAGTGGCCAACAGAAAGGTTAATATGGCAGAAGATTACTATCAGGTTCTAGGCGTAGAAAAAAAAGCAACGGCTGATGAAATAAAAAAAGCATATCGAAAACTTGCCTTAAAATGGCATCCGGACAAGAATCCTAATAAAGGCGCTGAAGAAAAATTCAAGAAAATCAGCGAAGCTTACGCCGTTTTAAGCGATACCGAAAAACGTCAACAATATGATCAGTTCGGTTCAGCGGATCAATACCGCCAGCAGTATACTCAGGAAGATATTTTCCGCAACTTCGATCTTGATGAAATATTACGCGGTTTTGGCTTTGGCGGAGCCAGAGGCGGCGGAGGCAGGACAACATTTCGGACAACCAGAAGGGGAGGCGGCAGCGTCCGTGATGATTATGAAGATCCCTTTGCCGGCTTATTCGGCGGCGGAGCGGGCGGCGGCAGGCAGCAATATCAGGAAATGCCGCAAAAAGGCCAGGATGCAGAGTATAATTTATCTATCTCTTTAGAAGAATCCGTATTCGGCGCGGACAAGAAGATTTCATTCCAACTGGAAAATCGCATTGAAGATATCAATGTAAAGATACCCGCGGGAATCAGCAGCGGTAAGAAGCTGCGGTTGCCCGGTAAAGGATTATCCGGTTATAACGAGGCTCCGAGCGGCGACTTATATTTAAACGTTAATGTTTTGCCTCATCCTATTTATGCCCGCGACGGCAATGACCTCTACATTGAAAAAACCATAAAATTCACGCAGGCGGCCATGGGAAGTTCAATTGATGTTTCAACTCTGGACGGTACGGTCAAGAGATTAAAGATCAGTCCCGGCACTCAGAACAATACCAAGATAAGAATGAAGGGTTATGGCGTACCGGGATTTAAAGGAGGCGCAAAGGGGGATCTGTACGTAAAAATTAATGTTGATGTTCCCCGGAGGCTATCTGACCGCCAGGCAAAACTCATTCAACAACTCGCCGACGAAGGAATTTAATAATTATTGCCGATAATGCGCGATGTGGAAGCCTCTGTCATTGCGAATTCACGACAGTGAATGTGGCAATCAATTGTTGATCGTAATAATTCATGCGAATTATTTGACGGAAATAAATACTTTCTATAATTTTGCTCGTTTTGTTGCTCCTGTTTCTTCTCGATCTAATGAAATTGAAAATAATGAACCTGCAGGTTCATCTATATAAATTAATAATTTTTATATTATTTATTTTTTCGTTTTAAATCTTATCTAGGTTATTTATTTTACCTGCAAATCCTCAGAATCATGGAATAAATAAAATTAAAGATTAAGGGTTAAAAGGTTCATCGAAAAGCTCACACTGAGCAGCCCATCGGGCTGCGTTCGTGTGCAGTGGCTTGTTCGCTCATTTTACAATCCATTTGCGATTATATGCCGAGATCAATTTAATTGATTCAGCACCTAGAAAAGCTCTGTTTTTCTTGAATTGAATATGCGCTCTCTTTTTTAATGCCGGTGTATTGTACTCTCTTAATTGATGTTTGATGCGTGTCGAGTAAAACTTATCCATATAAGAAAGCTCTGGAGTAATTAAATGCGTGTTGAGTAAATGATAGTTGCATTCAAGAAGTGCATTTGGACTGCACCCCTGCGGTTAGACAGATTGGGTTAGAGCAGTTGGCCAGGGTTTATGGTTTGTAAAAAACAGTTCTTCAAATTCCACCGGCGGTCTGTATCCAAGAGAGGAATGCAGAC
>Ga0187875_10000209_pt1 | contig 53682 bp, 38 predicted proteins | sample June2016WEW_17_1_2_FD_132978 | JGI IMG/M metagenome (GOLD analysis project Ga0187875, IMG submission 132978) | Peatland microbial communities from SPRUCE experiment site at the Marcell Experimental Forest, Minnesota, USA - June2016WEW_17_10 | ecosystem: Environmental > Terrestrial > Soil >...
CATCCGGATTGGCACGTCACCAATCTCGACAAACTCAGCTACGCGGGCAATCTCGACAACCTGACCGATCTCGCCGATCCCGCCCGCCACCAGTTCGTCAAGGGCGACATTGCCGACCACGAGTTGGTCACCAAACTCTGGAGCCACGGGGTCGATATCGTCGTCAATTTTGCCGCCGAAACCCACGTGGACCGCTCGATCCTCTGGGCCGATGATTTTATCAGGACCGATGTGCTGGGCGCGTTCACACTTCTCGAAGCCGCCCGCGAATTCGGGGTGAAGAAGTTCATCCAGGTCTCAACGGACGAAGTCTACGGCAGCATTGCCAGCGGCAGTTTCACGGAAGAATCACCGCTGAACCCGCGCAACCCGTACTCGGCGAGCAAGGCGGGCGCGGACCGGCTCGCCTACGCGTATTTCACCACCCACAACGTCCCCGTCACGATCACCCGCTGCTCGAACAATTTTGGCCCGAACCAATACCCCGAAAAATTCATCCCGTTGTTCATCACCAACGCCCTCGAAAGCCAGCCGCTGCCGCTGTACGGCGACGGCCGCAACGTCCGCGACTGGATTTACGCCGAAGACCACTGCGCCGCCATCGATTTCCTCATCACCCACGGCAAGACGGGCGAGACGTACAATATCGCCGGTGGCAACGAGGTCGAGAATATCGAGATCGCCCGCGCGATCCTCCGCAAACTGGGCAAGCCCGAGACGTTGATCCAGCTCGTCAAGGACCGGCCCGGCCACGACCGCCGCTATTCGCTCGATGCGGGCAAACTCGCCGCGCTGGGCTGGCGTCCGAACCGCGATTTCCCCCGCGCGCTCGACGAGACCATTGACTGGTACGTCCGGAACGAGTCGTGGTGGCGGAAGATCAAGAGTGGCGAGTTCAAGAAATACTACGCCGCCCAATACGGTTCGCGTTTGTGAAAGTTCTCCTCACGGGAGCCGTCGGGTTCATCGGTTCGCATATCACGCGCGAGTTGGTGCATCAGGGTCACGAGGTGCACGCCCTTGTGCTGCCGGGAATCGACCGCTCGCGCATCGCCGACGTGGCCGCGTCGGTCCGCTTTATCGAAGCCGATTTGCTGGCTCCTTCCATCGCCCTTCCGGACTGGCGGTTTGACGTGTGTATCCACCTGGCGTGGTACGTCGAGCCGGGCAAATATCTTCACGCCCCGCAAAATCAGGAGTGGGTCGGCGCCAGCTTGCAACTGGCGCGGCGGCTCAAAGAGGAAGGCTGTCAACGTTTCATCGGGGCTGGCACGTGCTTCGAGTATGCGACGAGCGACCCACCTCAGAGCGAATCCACGCCGACGGCTCCCGCCACCGTGTACGCGCAGTCGAAGCTCGACCTGTTTCAGGCGCTTCCCTCGACCGGGATCGATTTTGCGTGGGTGCGCATCTTCTACCAGTACGGTCCCTACGAAGACCAGCGGCGGCTGGTGCCGGTCGTGATCAACAAGCTCCGGCAGGGCCAGGAGGCCAGGCTCGTGACCGGCGACCGACTTCGCGACTACCTGCACATCGAAGACGTCGCCAGCGCCATCTGCGCCGTGGCGCAAAGCGAGCTGACCGGAGCCGTCAACATCGGCAGTGGCGTGCGCGCCACCGTACGCGATATCGCGCTGAAAATCGGCGAGTTGCTGGACCGTGTCGATTTGATCAAGCTGGGCGCCTTCCCCGATTCCCCGACCGAACCCATGCACATCCTCGCCGACAACTCGAAACTCCGCGAAGGCACCGGCTGGAAGCCCCGGTACAACCTTGAAGATGGCCTCCGCCAGACGATTGACTGGTGGAAAAGCCGGTAGACGCGGGGCCGCTGGGCTACCGATTGCGGACTGCCAATCCCAACCCCGCAAGGAACGCCACGATGCTGACCACGGCCGCCACCGCGTACGCTCGCGGCGGTTGATACCGCAGGAGAATCGCGTGGGCGCCCGCTGGCACTTGCACGCCCATGAGACCGCAACTCACCCGCACAACCTCGGCGGGTTGGCCGTCGATTTCCGCGCGCCAGAACGGATAGTAGCTCTCGGCGATGACCGCCACGCACGCCGACGGCGCCGTCAACTGGATGCGCACCAATTGCGCGTTCTCTCGCGTGAGTCGCACATCTCCCAACGATACGGGCGTGCCGGCATCGACCGGTGGAACCGGTGAGCTGTCCTCGCCATATACGCGCTCATACTTCTGCGCTTCGTCGGCGGGGACTTCACCCGGGCTTGCCTGTTTGGCTTGCACCAGCGGCCAGTTTCTTGCCGAGAGAACCAGCGCGAGGACCGGCGACTTGTGAACGTCACCGGCGTAGAGACAGGCGCGCGCGTACGCCGTCACGTACGGCCGGGCGGTATCGTTGCGGAACACCGCGAAATCTTCATTCGTCAAGACAGCGGCATAGTTATGCGACAGATCATCGAGGATCGTCTGCGGCTCGGGAGCGCCGGGGCTGGCCATGTCGAAGACGACATAGCGTGCCCCCATCAAGTCGAGGAAGGCCCGATTCATGATGATGCGGCGGTCCGGCAACTGGATGAGGGCCTCCTGGTTCAGCAGGCCCGTGCCCAGCGGACACATCCAGTTGTAAAAGGCTTCATAGACCTGTGGTTTGCCGCCCCACATCGGCCCGAGCAGGTGAAAGTAGCGCCCGGAAAGCGCGTAGGTCTTGACCCAATCCGGGTCCTTCTCGAGCGATTGATACGCCGACTGCAGGTTCGCCAACGTGTGAGCGGGGACGCCGTTGTCCCATGTCGGTTTTTGATACGGCCAGTAGTCGAACAACATCAACAGGCCGAGACCCGCCACAATCTTCGGCGCGTGCGCCCGCCATTTCTCCGCCTGGAGCACATCCGTGACGAAGAATCCCGCCAGCACCGCCCCCAGAAATACTGCGGGTGTATCGTAAAAGGCGTATGGCGCCCGGATATCCTTGAAATACGGGAGCGTGGCCAACAATTGGAAACCCGGCACAAACAGGAAAATCGCCAGCGCCACGCCGGCAATCACCCGCTTACGTCCCGTGGTCAATTTTCGCCGATAGAACACCACCAAAAATGCGAGGCTCACCAACACCCACGCGAGGGCAACCCCGGACACTTGGTGCGACGAAAGCGCCGTCCAGGTCGTCCAGTTGGCCGACCACACGCTGCTCGGTCCCGTCGCCAGCATTACGCTCACCAATAACGCCCCCACGAAAAACCAAAATGCCCGTCGCTCCGCCCGGCGCGTATTCCACAGCGCGGTGGCCCCAAGAATCACCAGCAATACGATCCCCATGTATTTCTCGGGAGAGTCCGAGCCCAGTGACATCAACCGTTGCACCTGGTCCAATTCCGCCTGGCTGTTCACGCGCCCGCCGTTGGCCTGGATCCGCGAGATCACAACGCCGACAAGGTTGCTCGTGGCCGAGCCGTTGCGATCGACCAAACCCAGCAGACTCTTGAACGAGAAGCCTTTCTGCCAGGCCGCCAATGGATCGCCGTAAAACAGCTTCACGTACCGCGATTCCACAAAGCCGGGCGCCAGCACCCACGTGCCCATCGCCAGCCCCATGGCCGCCAGGAATCCGCACGTGCGGGCGGTCAGTCGCCATTGCTGGCGTCGGGGCCACAGCCAGTAGAGCGCGTAGCCAAACAGAAACAGAAACACGGTGAACGCCTGCTTGTTGTCCGTCCACCAGGCCAGCACGGCGACGAGGGCGCATAGAAACGTATCCCGAACGGTGTTGGTTTCGAGGGCTCGGGCCATCGTCAGCCAGAGGAGCGGCATGAAGGGAAAGAACAGGATGATGGTCATGTGTTCCGCGCCCGCCGCCCGGATGATCTGTTCCGGATGCAGCAAGAACGCCACCGCGGCCAACGCCGCTCCCCAGTCATGCTTCAAGAAATGCCAAGCGCAAAAGTACATGGCCACCGCCCCCGTAAAGATCGCCAACAACGCCATGAGCTTGCCGGCGGTGATGAGGTCGGTGAACATCGAAAAGAACATCCACGGCAGCAGATAAAAACCTCTGACATGGTTGAGGCCGTAGCTCGATCCGCTCATGAAATACGGCGTCCACCACGGAAGCGCATGATGTTGCGAGATTTCGCGCTGGATGTCCCAAACGCGTGAAGCCGAGCCGCTCAACTCGTTTGCACTCAACCCCAACGGCAGCCAGTGCGCACCGAGCCAGACGCAGTACCCCGCCGCCACCGCGATTGTCAACCACAGCCCGGGGCCGGGCCGCTTAGCGTTGAGCGTTGAGGGCGTTTGCATGAGGTTGGTATAACAGTTGCCAGGCGGCGTTTTCCACGGATTCCAACGGCAGGTCGCGCAGGCGGGCGGCGGCATTGTATTCGATTCGATTGTGCGAGTACGTCGGAACGCTCACGTCAAATCGTTCCTGGCGTAACCGCCAGGGATCCCGCAGGATCCGGGCCTTGGAGTTGCCCGGGAAATCCGCAAACCGCACATCTTCGGTGAAGCGCTGCTCGCGCAGGTATTCGGCAACGCTGCCGAACATCGTCAAGAGCGTCAGGCGGAATCGTTCCGGCTCGGCCGCCAATGCGGCGATCGAGGGCGACGCCATAATCACGTCGCCAAGACCCGAAAGACAAAAAATCAATACTCGTCGTTGCCGTTGATCGGACTGCATGGATTTATAATAGACGCGATTCCCTGCGCTCCGAACATACTACCATGCTTCGGGTCGCCCCGGCAAGTGGGGGCATTCGCAACCGTCCGACGAGGAACAGGCGCGCGGCGCCCTAGCTGGCGGCGATGACCGTTCCCTCACGCAACGCGCTGATGACGATGCGTTCGATCTCACTAATGTCGAACGGTTTGTTGAGCCAACGGGCGCCAGACTGCTCCAAAAACTTCCGCGAGGACGGGCTGACCGTGTCACCGGTGACGAAGACAATCCGCTCTCGCAAATGCGGGTACCGTTCCCCGATCGCGGCATGAAGTTTTTCGCCACTCATTTCCGGCATGCAAATGTCGGAAATGATCAGGTCGTACTCGTTTGTCGCCAGGCGCGACAGCGCCTCCGCGCCGTTGCAAGCTGACTCCGTCTGAAAACCCTTTTCGTCCAGCGCCCGTTTCAATACGTCAACGATTCCCGGTTCGTCGTCGACGATCAACAAGCGCCGCGCCGGCGCCTCGGGCACGCGCTCGGCGACGGGCGCCTCGACCGGTGGCGGATGCACCGCCTCGGCGCATTTCACCACCGGCAACTCGACGATAAACCGTGTGCCCTTGCCGGCCTTGGTCTCCACCCAGATCTTCCCCCTGTGCTCTTCCACAATGCTGTAGCAGATTGACAAGCCGAGTCCCGTGCCTTTCCCCGGACCCTTCGTGGTAAAGAACGGGTCGAAGATCCTTTCCATAATCGGGTCGGGGATGCCGGGCCCGTTGTCCGCGACCGCAATGCGGATCCGATCGTTGCTGTATTCGGTGGCGACCTCGACGATCCGCTTGTCCGGACGGTTCTCCAGCGCCTGAACGGCGTTGGTGATCAGGTTGACCAGCACCTGCTCGATCTGACCGGCGTCGGCCATCGTTGGCGGCAGGTTCTTGCCCAATCGGCGCACGATCTCGACCTTGGCCCGCTGCACCTGCATTTCTCGCGTCTCCAAAGAATCCACGACAATGCGGTTGATGTCCACCATGGTCATATGCGGCTCGCGTGGACGCGCAAACGTCAGCAGGTTCCGCACAATCTTCGCGGCCCGCTCGCTTTCATGAAGGACCTTCTGCAAATCCTTGCGGACCTTTTCATCGAGGCCCTTGTTCTTCACAGATAGTTGCGCGTATCCCATCACCACCGCGAGTGGATTGTTCAATTCGTGGGCGACGCCGGCCACGAGTTGGCCGAGCGCCGATAATTTCTCCGCCTGCCGCAGTCGTTGCTCCATTTTCTTGCGGGTGGTAATTTCCCGGGCATTGATCTGGAGCACCGGCCGCTTCTGACAATCCACCAGCGTCACCGCTCCTTCACAAAGCACGTGTTCCCCCTCCCCCTGGGCGATCTGAATTTCGCCGGCCTCGTCGAAGAGCGCTTCGACCCGCTTCTTGTTCTCCAACAGGCTGTCCGTGCAACCGCGCAGCTGCGGGCAAAGCGTACACAAGGGCTGGCCGACCAACTGGTCCGCCTTGCGCGCCGTCAACTCTTCGGCGGCGGGGTTCGCCTGAACGATCTGAAATGTCGCGATGTCAACCTGAAGGATCGCATCACATGCGGACGCGAACAGGTGCTGGTATTTCTGCTCGGCGATGTGCAACTCGTGCTCCAGCGCATGCCGTTGCACGGTGCCGTCGCGACATTCCTGCTGCAACGCGATCTGGCTCGCGCGCGCCTGTTCCAACGCCAACGCAATGAACCCCACCGTCACCCCGAAGGCGAGGACAGCGGACGCGATGTATTCCAGGGCGCCCAGCGTCGGCTCCCGGGCGATCAGCCAGTGGAAGATACATTGATGCAGTGACCACAGCAGCAAACTCACGGAGAGCACGCGCGCTCCCGGGTGTTCCTTCCATTGCTTCGTGTGAAGGAGTGCGACAGCCAGACCCGATAATCCCAGCAACACAAATGTCGGACAGTTGATCCAGACATGGTTCCCCGCCACGGAACGAATCGCGAAACTCCACGCCAGCATGACCAGCGATGCGATCCCCAGTTCCCGATCCGACCGCACATGATTGGCCAGATGCAACGCCCCCCACGCCATACACAACGCGCTCACGCCCACGCAGGCGCGGCCCAACGTCGCGAGGATCGCGAGGTCTGGCCGTTCGTCCAGCCCCAGCGCCGTCGCCAGGTACATCGAGTAGTACAGCCAGGCGACCGCCCAAAACCGATAGCAGGCCTGCCGTGTGTGGAAGTTCAGGTAGGCCAACACGACCACCACCAACCACGTGCTGCACACGGCCAGCGCCAGCGCGACCCTCAATCCGTCCGGCGGAAAGGTCGCGCTAACGAACGCGATGACGTTCGTCAATAAACTTTGGATCATGGATGCTCTCGCACGGTCCGACACTCGATTGCCACGGGCAATGCCAGCGTCGTAACGTACAGAAAGCACGAAACTTGCCACGGAAACTGCCACCCTCCAGACCGTTGGACGATCTGCCAGAAAGTCGTCGCACAAGCGCGAGTTTTTCCAGAGGCACGATGCAACGCGTTGATTATAAAGAGTTAACGATGGTAATCTGCCGCGCGTTGACGGATGTGCACACGTTGCTATAATCCCCCACGGAACAAACCTATGAATCTTTCTGTCACCACCGCCGCCGCCCTCTCTCAAAAGCAACCGGCCGCCGTTTTGTTCGCGTTCGAGAAGGAACGCCTCGACGGGCCCGCCGCCTTCAAGAATCTGCTTCGTCATGTCGGCCCGAAAGAGTTTCGCGGGGCCGAGCGCCAGCTCTTTCTCCTCCACTCGTCGGGCAAACTCGCGCCCCAACGCGTCCTGCTGGTCGGCTTGGGTCTTCGCAGCAAGTTCACAACCGAAACTCTGCGCCGCGCCATGGGCATTGCCGCCAAGAAACTGCGCGACTTGGGCATCGAGCGGGCCGCCGTGCAGGCTTGCCCGCCTCAGGCGGGTGAACCGGCCGATGTTGACGAGTCGGTGGGGGCCATCGTCGAGGCCGCGATCCTCGCGACATACCAATTCCGCCAGTTCAAACCCGACGACGACGGCGAGGCGACGGAATTGAAGACGCTCACGCTTTGTCTTCCCGCACGCGCCGACGTGAAGACGGCCAAAAGAGCCGCCGCCGACGCACAGATCGTTGCCGAAGCGACCAATTACGCCCGCGAAATTGGCAATCTCCCCGGCAACGTCGTCACGCCGCGCGTCATGGCGGATTACGCCCGCAAACTGGCCGACGATTCGGGTCTGGTGTGCACTGTCCTCGCCAAAAAGGAACTCGAAGCCGGCAACTTCGGTGGATTGCTGGCCGTGGGCGGCGGCAGCGCGAATGAGCCGCACCTGATCGTCCTCGAATATTACGGCTCGAAGGACGCCACGCCGATTGCGCTTGTCGGGAAAGCCATCACGTTCGATTCCGGCGGCATTTCGATCAAGCCGTCCGACAAGATGGACGAAATGAAATTCGACAAGTGCGGCGGCGTCGCCGTTCTCGCGATTCTCAAGGCCGTTGCCCAATTGAAACTGCCGCTCAATATCATCGGCGTCATTTCATCCGCCGAAAACATGCCCAGTTCCACCAGCTACCGTCCGGGCGACATCGTGACCAGTTACCGCGGGGCGGACAAGCGGGCCGTGACCATCGAGGTGCTCAATACGGACGCCGAAGGCCGGGTCGTGCTCGGCGACGCTCTCGTTTACGCCCGCGAACGCGGCGCGAAGACCATCATCGACTTCGCCACGCTGACCGGCGCGTGCGTCGTCGCGCTCGGCAGTATCGCCGCCGGCCTTCTGGGCAATGACGATGTGCTCCAGAAGAAGATCCGCGAGTCAGCGGACCGCACCGGCGACCGGGTCTGGCCGTTGCCGCTCTGGCCGGAGTACAAGGACAAGATCAAAAGCGACGTGGCCGACATCAAGAACACCGGGGGCCGTTACGGCGGCGCAATCACGGCGGCGGCGTTCCTCGCGAAGTACGTCAGTGACACGCCCTGGGCGCACCTGGACATCGCGGGCACGGCCTGGACCACGGAGGAACTTCCCTATCTGACCAAGGGGGCCACAGGCTTCGGCGTGCGCCTAGTGATTGACCTGCTCCGCCGCTGGAACTGACGGGCGGGGGGACGTACGCCCTTTCCAAGCGCCGATGACAAGGATCACCACCACGGCGACGCTCAGCAAAAAAAAACCGACCACCAGCACATTTTCCTTAAACTTTCGGCTGGGTTTCATACAATGGGGGCCAGTTTAGGCGAGCACGATGACGAACACAATCACGCAAATCGATCTGGCGGGCGTCCCGAAACTCAAGAGCGGCAAAGTCCGCGAGGTCTTCGACCTCGGGGATTCGCTGCTGTTCGTGGCCACCGACCGCATCAGCGCGTTCGATGTCATCCTGCCCAACCCGATCCCCGAAAAGGGCCGCGTCCTCACCGCCCTGAGCGAATTCTGGTTTGGCAAGACCCGGCACATCGTCGAGAACCATTTCATCACGTCCGATTTGGCCGGGCAGGCGCGCCGTTTGCCGAAATCGGTGGCCGCCGCGCGGGCCGCGCTGCAGGGCCGCTCGATGCTCGTGCGCAAGTGCCAGCCGCTCCCGGTCGAATGCGTCGTGCGCGGGTACCTCGCCGGTTCCGGGCTTAAAGAATACAAGCAGTCGCAAACCGTCTGCGGCATCAAGCTGCCCGACGGGCTTGTCGAATCCAGCCCGCTCCCCCAACCCATTTTCACGCCCGCGACCAAGGCCGAGACCGGCCACGACGAGAACATCGATTTCGACCGGTGCGCGCAAATCCTCGGCAGACCGCTCGCCGAGAAAGTGCGCGACACCTCGCTCGCCCTGTACAGTTACGCCCGTGATTATGCGGCCACGCGCGGCATCATCATCGCCGATACCAAATTCGAGTTCGGGCTCCGTTCTGAAACTGTAGCGGCGGTCTATGACCGCCGAGCGGATTCGGCGCTCGCAGAGCGCCGCTACAGCGGCCAGTTGATTCTCATCGACGAAGCGCTCACGCCTGACAGTTCCCGTTTCTGGCCCGCCGACGGCTACGCGCCGGGCAAACCCCAACCGAGTTTCGACAAGCAATTCGTCCGCGATTACCTCGAAACCCTCGATTGGGACAAGACACCGCCGGGACCGGTCCTGCCCGACACCGTCATCCGCAAGACCACCGAGAAATACCTCGAAGCGCTCACAAAGCTCACCTCCTAGAAGCGATCTGCTCACCGTTGGCGCGAGCGTCCCTGCTTGCGGTCGTGTATAAAGAGCTCGAATCGTCGTTTGGACATGCGAATACCCCCAAACCGAACCCAAACGAACCCAACGCAAAAATCATTTTTCAAAAGTTCTAACTACCCGTCCCACAACCTCATTCACACGCACTTTTGATCCAAAAAGCTTGGGTTCGTTTCGCAAAAACCCCCTTTTTGTGGCTGCGCCCCTTCTAGCCGCGTTTCGTAAACGCGGACCGGCCGCCTGCCCCGACAACCGACGTCGGGGCCGAAGGGTGCCGTGCTTCGTGACCTTCGTGACTTCGTGGTGAACATCTATGCCCCTATGTCAAACAACCCAAAACGTCGCCGACTATACGCTATCGTATACACCTTGTCCAGAAGATTCTGATGGTGGATCAAAACAAATGCCCCCCTTCCCCCTTCTCTCCCGGCGAAGCCCGCGTTTGGCCGAACTCTTTCGGCCATCACGTGGCCCCCCCCGCGAGCCTTGATTTGGCTTGCTTCAACGACCGCTGAAAGTTACTATCACGTCTGAGCGCGAGGTTTGATTCACCCCGAAGTGATTGACGGCCTTCCGAGGCTGAGAGGCATACCATGCACCGAATGCGGCGCGGTTGTCTGATCGCGGGATTTCTCGTCTGGATTGCGCTGCCGGCTATCTCGCACGCGCAAACCATTCCCAGCGCTCCAACCAATCTTCAGGCCACCGCGGCATCGCCATTCCAGATCAACCTGACTTGGATCGACACGTCCACCAACGAAAGCGGATACATGGTCGAGCGGTCGCTCGACGGGATCAATTTCACCCAGATCGCACAACTGCTGCCCCAAACAGCGACTTACCGCGACACCGGAGCGTGGCCTGGCACGACTTATTACTACCGCGTACGCGCGTACAATACATCGGGCGACTCGGGTGTTTCCGCGATTGCGAGTGGGGCTACACCGGCGGTGTGCAACGCATCGGCTGTGGCTTGGGGGTGGAACGGGTACGGCCAAACGGCGGTCCCGACGAATCTGAGTGGCGTGGTAGCCGTCTCTGCCGGCATGGAGGACAGTTTCGTCTTGCGCAGTGATGGCACAGTCCTCGGTTGGGGCGACAACAGTTATGGGATATTGACACCGCCCGCCGGTCTTACCGGCGTGGTGGCCGTATCTGCCAATGTTGCCAGTACGCTCGCGCTGAAGAGCGACGGCACCATGGTGATGTGGGGCTTTGAGTGGGATCAGTTGCCGAATGTGACCGGGGTGGTGGCCATCGCGAATGGATGGCAGCATAGTCTGGCTTTGTTAAGCGACGGCACTGTTATTGGTTGGGGATTGAACGAGTCGGGTCAGATCAGCATCCCCACAAATCTAGCGGGGGTTGTGGCCATCGCAGCGGGTGGTTATCACAGCCTGGCGTTGAAAAGCGACGGTACCGTCGTCGGCTGGGGAAATGGCGGGTCGGGACTGGCGACTCCACCGACCAACCTCACCGGAGTGGTCGCGATCGCAGCTGGCGGCCACCATAGTCTGGCGCTGAAGAGCGACGGCACGGTTGTCGGCTGGGGCGATAACACCTACGGCCAGGCAACACCGCCTGCCGGATTAACTGGAGTGACGGCGATCTCGGCGGGTTGGCAACATAGTTTGGCCTTGATGAGCGACGGCACCATCATCGGATGGGGCGACGATAGCAATGGCCAAATCAGTCCCCCTGCCGGGCTGGCCGGGGTCACGGCCATTTCCGCCGGCTACCTTCACAGCTTGGCGGTGGCGCCAGTGATCAACGCGCCGTCAAATCTTACCGCGACGGCAGTTTCGACCAATCAGATCAATCTGGCGTGGACAAGCAGTGGCCCTGTGGACGGCTTCAACATTCGGCGGGCACCGGACAATGGCGGCAGCCCGGGGGCTTGGACTCAAATCGCGACGGTGGGTCCCAACACCACGAATTACAATGACGCCGGACTTGCCTCGAACGCAACGTATTGGTACCAACTGCAGGCTTTCACGGTCTGTGGAGTATCCTTTTTCACGGATCCGGCAAGCGCCGCTGTGCCATCGGTAGCCGCGCCGTCGGGACTCTCGGCAACGGGTGTTTCGGCTGGCCAAATCAATCTCACTTGGACAAATAACAGCACGACGGAGAACGGCTTCCTCATCGAACGCGCTCCGGACAACGGTGGCGTTCCGGGCACGTGGACGCAAATCGCCTCGGTCAACTCAAGTACCACGGCTTACAGCGATACAGGGCTTCTGCCGTTCACACTATATTGGTACCGCGTACGAGCGTATGACAATAGTGGGGATTCTGTTTATAGCAACTTGGCCAGCGCGTTCGTCCCGGCTCCGTGTCCGAGATACGTCGCCGGCTGGGGATACAATGCGAGTGGTCAGGCAACGGCCCTGACAGGACTGGTTTCGGCCATTGCCATTGCCGCGTTTGGCGATGGGAGCCTCGCACTCACGAGTGATGGCACCGTCCCGTTGTGGGATACGCAAGTGACACCACCAGCAACGTTAACGGGGGTTGTGGCCATCGCTATGGGCTCTGGATTCAATCTGGCATTGAAGGGCGACGGGACCGTGATCGGCTCGGGTAATGACATGTGGGGTCAACTCACTCCGCCGGCGGGAACGACGGGCGTTGTTGCCATCGCCGCCGGCGGGTTCGAAAGCCTGGCACTCCAGAGTAATGGCATTCTTGTTGTCTGGGGTGACACCCGCGGCGTCACCTCGCTAACCGGAATCGTCGCCATGGCCTCGGGCGATTACCACAGCCTGGCGGTGTACACCAATGGCACGGTGGTTGGCTGGGGTAACAATAACTACGGCCAAGCGACTTCCCCGCCGGGGTTGACTGGCGTGGTCGCTGTCGCTGTCGGTGACTATCATAGTCTGGCATTGAAGAGCGATGGCACCGTTGTGCAATGGGGCACCACCATTTATGGGGAGTCCGTGCCGCCGGCAGGTTTGTCGGGCGTCGTGGCCATCGCCGCCGGTGGAACTTTCAGTCTGGCACTCAAGAGCGACGGCACCGTCGTCGCTTGGGGTGACAATCAGTATGGGGAGTCGACTCCGCCGGAGGGCCTTGCGAACGTGATCGCCATCGCCGCCGGCTGGGACCACAGTTTGGCATTGAGCCTGCCATGTCCGTTGAGCGCTCCTTCGGCGTTGACCGCGACCCTTCTCTGGCCAAGCCAGATCAATCTCTCTTGGCTTAACAATTCGTTTGACGAGGACGGGTTCAAGATTGAGCGCGCTCCGGACAACGGCGGAGTTCCGGGCACTTGGGCGCAAATTGCCACGGTCAGTTCCAACGTCGCCACTTACAGCGATACCGGACTTTCCCAAGGTGTGACATATTGGTACCGCGTACGAACCTACAACGTGGCAGGAAATTCCGATTACAGCAACCTGACGAACGCCACGATTCTACTACCGCCCGTGGCTCCGTCGGGTCTGACCGCGACGCCGTTGTCCAGTGTCCAAATCAGTTTGTCGTGGACGGACACCGCCAATGATGAGACCGGGTTTGCCATTGAGCGCGCTCCCGACACCGGGGGTAGTCCGGGGACGTTCGCTCAGATCGCCACCGTCAATTCGAATGTGACCGCCTATACCGACACGAGCTTGACGACAAACACGACGTATTGGTATCGCGTGCGGGCGTCCAACGCCGGCGGTTATTCCCCCTACAGTAACCAAGCGGACGCAACGACCTTCCGTCCCCCTCCTGATTCCTGGATTAGTCTGGCGAGCGGAAAATGGGAAGCAGCAGGAAGTTGGTCGTTGGGCGTGCCGCCTTCGATCCTCCTCACCGGGGAGCTGATCACCAACGACAATTCCAAGACAGTCACAATCGATGCTACGACCGTCAGCAATTCCCCCAGCACCCTCACCATCAGCAACCTGACGGTGTCCGCCCCGTCAGGAGGGACGAATACGCTCCTGTTGACCACCGGGGGCAGTCCAACGCCGCTCCACGTGTTGCGCGGAATCTCGCTTGGGTCGGGCGGCCTGCTGGACATCGAGAATTCTTCGTTGCAGGTCGACGCGAACACTTTCTGGATTGACGGTACGCTGCTCGTCCAGAACGGTGGTCAAGTTACACCTCCGACACGGCCTGAAGGGGTCAACCAACTCGTGATCGGCAATGTGGCTACCGGCATGATGGTCGTATCGGCGGGGACGGTTGTGAGCGAAGGGGGTACCGTCGCCTATGAGGCTGGTTCGCAGGGGACGCTCGTCATTTCGAACGGAGCGACTATCCGGCTCTCATACCTCGCCATCGCTGAGTCTGGCTACTACTCGACGGGCGCTGTGTGGCTCTCGGGTAGTGAGTTGACCACGACAAACTACGGACAGCCGAATTTTGTGTTCGTTGGCCAGTGGGGCGCAGGCCAGATGACGGTGTCGAATGGCATGGTGCTGTCAGGTCAAGCCTACGTGGGATACTACCCTGGCTCGTGCGGAACTTTGACCGTGGTCGGTGGCAGCGTAACCCTTTCCTCGGCACTCACTGTCGGCTACGACTCCGGTGCGACGGGCGCGGTCTGGCTGGCCGGTGGCCAGCTTGTCGCAAGTGGTAAGGGCACCGCGAGTATCGGCGCGAACGGGGCTGGTCAATTGACAGTCACGGGCGGCACCATGCAAGCTTCGTCGATGGTTATCGGGCAGTACGGCGGCTCGCAGGGTTCATTGACGGTGTCGGGCGGCGCGGTTTCGGTCTTGTCGAGCCTCGTGATCGGCGATTGTACTACGACCGCGAGCGGCCAGGTCGCTGTGGCTGGCAGCGGAAGCCTGTTTGTAACCAACGCGAGCCACACGGCGTTTCTCGACGTGCGTCATGGCACGCTGATGGTCGGCGCCGGCGGCGTGCTCGTGGCGGACAGGATCGTGGCCACCAACGCCTGCGGGCGGGTCATTCGCTCAAGCGGAGGCACGATCACCGCCACGACAATGACTCTGGATCCCTCCCTCAGCGCGGTCGGCGACGGTATCCCGAACGGATGGAAACAACAATACGGCTTCGACCCGTTCGATCCCAACCTCGCCAATGAGGACCTGGACGGCTCCGGGTTCACTGTTTTGCAAGACTACTTGGCCGGCCTCGACCCCACCAATCCTGCGTCGTCGTTCCGGATTACGGCGATCACTCCGGTCGGTACCGATATCCGGGTGTACTTCACGTCTGTCGGCGGGAAGTATTATTCGTTGCAAAGGTCTGACTTCATGGGCGGCGCGTGGACGGCCATCGCGACCAATATCCCCGGCAATGACAGCATCCAATGGGTCAAAGATATCGGCGCGGCCTCGCGCCCGAGTGCGTTCTACCGAATCCTGCTCGAACAGTTGACCAACGCTCCGCCGGTGGACAGCGATGGCGATGGCGTACCGGACTGGTGGACGCAAGAATACTTCGGACATCCCACAGGCCAGGCGTCCGATAATTCACTGGCGACGGACGATCCCGACGGTACCGGATTCACCGTCCTGCAGGATTATCTGGCCGGCCTCGACCCGACCAACAGTGCGTCGTCGTTCCGGATCACTTCGGTCGTGCCGAGCGGCATCGACTTGTTGGTGACGTGGACGATGGGTCCCGGCCGGACCAACGCCCTGCAGGCGACGGCGGGGGACGCGACCGGCAGCTACAACACCAACGACTTCGCCGACATCTTTACCGTCACCAACACGGTCGGCACGACGACCAACTACCTCGACACCGGCGCCGCGACCAACTTCCCTGCGAGATACTATCGTGTGCGTCTGATACCATAAGTGGTTGCCGCGAAAACGACATCGCGGCGTCTCGTGCTGCCAGTGCAGCACTCGGCTCTACCGCGTCCGGCTTGTCCCGTAAGGCAGCCCTTGTGCCGCCCCTCTTTCGCCCTACTCCGTCCCGCAGCCGGAAACGAACGGTATGCACTTGACAACATATCCGTTCGCCTATGTAGTCCCGCCACGATGAAACGTCTTTTGACGAGGGCAAGAACGTTCATTTGGGCCAACGCCAGGTCGCTGTTGGTGTTTTCCGTCCTGTTCCTGACAAGCGTAGTCCCCGCCGCCCTGGGGCAGGAGATCGGCTGCACCTTCGTGTCGCCGTCCCAGCCCCTGATTGCGGGCACTCGTTCCAGTCTCTGGCTCTACTGCTTCAACGGTTCGTCCAACTATATCGGTCGAGTCTTCGAGCCGAGTCTCAACTGTACCCTCATCTCCCAAGCCGTAATCGTCGAAACAGTTCTTGTGTTGAATACCAACAGCAGTCCGATCGCGGCGACGATTCCGCCCGGCGGCTTCGTCAAAGTGGAATACGTGCTCGACCTTCCGTTGACCAGCAGCGGCCAGGTCACGCTGGACATCAGAAACTATAATCAGGTGGCAGCCCTCGTGGAACAAGCCACCACGGAGGTTCCATTCGCAACGCAGCGACCGTCAGCGTCGCCGGTAACCAACGCGACTCCCGCGTACCAGTTGGGGGAATATTTCGGCACGCATTTGTCCTTTTACGAGCCGATTTATTTCATCGGCGGCTCGCATCCCTCCGTTGAATTCCAAGTAAGCTTGAAATACAAGGTCCTCGATTTCAAGGACAATTGGAATCCGTTGACTCACTTCTATTTTGCCTATACGCAAACCGCGTTTTGGTCCGCGTTCGTCAGGGATCCGTCCTTCTACGATACCAGCTACAAACCGTCGGGGTTCTTTTATTATCCCGACATTCTTCGCAACCAATTCTGCCAACTCGACCTGCAGTCCGGCGGAGAGCATGAATCGAACGGTCGTGGCGGCACCGAGGAGCGCAGCATCAATACGGTCTATCTGCAACCCACCGTCACGGTTGACCTGCCGGACAATTTCCAATTCACCCTCCAACCGCGCGCCTGGGTCTATTTTGTCGTGGGTGACAACAACCTGAACATGGCCGACTACCGCGGTTACGCCGATCTGCGCACCGCCGTCACCTGGAACGATCCAAATTCAGGGGAAAAAATCCAGTTCGCGACGAGACTGCGACTCGGCGACGAAGCAAACCATGCCGGCCTGCAATGCGATTTGCGGTTCAACCTGGCCAATGCGCCCCTGTTGCGGAAATTCAACCCGGCCATCCAGTTGCAGTACTTTACCGGCTACGGTCAAACCTTGCTTCAATACAACCAACCCAGTAACGGCTATCGTGCCGGCATTTGCCTCTGGTATTGACCGGTGCCAATCCGCACATGATAACTGGAGGCGATCGCGGTAGAGTTTCCCTTACAAGCGCCAGACAAAGCCGGCGCGCGGGTTGTAGTCATAGGGACGGATTTGTCCCGAAACCCAGTCGGGTGCCGCCAGGCCGAATCCGAATCCAGCGAAGACTTGCAGGTTGCGGGTGAAATTGTATTCCAATCCAACCCCGGTGTAGCCGTACCACGTCTCGGTCGAGTCGGAGGTAACGGTGGAATCCAAATACCAGTACGCGTTGGCTTTGGAACAAAGAGTTTTGTTGATGCTCATCGCATTGTAAAAACCGGCATATGGCGTGCGATTATCCTTCTGGGATGCATGGAATTCCGAATCGAACTTCACGGAGAATCCTTGTGGTAATCGCATCAGCAGCGCCACGTCACCTCCCCCCAACACGCCGCCGCCTCCCAGCGCATCGCTGTCACTGGTCGGAATGGAGAGATACGGTTTGATGGCCAGGGCAATCATCCCGCCATCATTACCCAGGAGATTGACTTTTACTCCTGTGGCGATCCGTCCAAACTCACTCGAGGTGACCTTATAGTCATCAAGCCTTATCTCGTATGTGGGGTGAACAAAAAAATCGAGATTGTTCAATAGTCCCACCGTAATTCGCGGCTCCCAAGCGAATTCGTTGCTGTAGTAGCGGTACGGCGTCACGGAATTATAGAAGTAATTGATGAATTCGCCTTCCACCTGGTAATGGCCGGCATCCAGGGTGCAGGCATCCATCACGCCATCGTATGCGTCCGAAGACAATGGCCGCAACTGGTCTGCGGGCACGGGATTGAAAAGTGAATAATTGCTTTTGTCCGTGGACGGGGAATCCGTGGCAAACACCGCCAGCGGGAGCATAAAACAAACGATCGTTGCCGGAAGGGATGGTCTCACAGTTTGCATGTTTGGATTCTATTTCCGGTGCGTTGCCCTTTTCAATCTGCAAGTTCGATTGCCCGGTGACGGACGGATCGTCACAATAAATGGCTTGCAATCCCGATACCCGACGCGTATAGGCTTGATGGTACCCCGTTTGGGGGCCGCTTCTCGGTCCCGACGCGTCCCGTCTGCGCAGATTGGCCTCGGAATGACTGCGATGTTCTGCAGGTGGCCTGCGAGCCCACGCAGAATGATAAGTGAGAACGAATGGGGTGAGACGCTTCTTTTTCGGCGCCAGCCTTCTGGCTGCGTCGAATCTGCGCTTGGATGTGAGCCGTCCCTTTGCCGTTCCCGCATTCCGACCAGCAACCACCGCCCCAAAGCGAACGACCTGACCGGATGCGGCGACGGGATCGCGACCAACCCTGGACCGGAGGCAGATTATGAAGACAACGGATAGCGGTAAGTTCCGCATCATTTCCACGGTCACCTTCGTGGTCCTGCTGACGCTCGGCACGCCCATGGTGCCGGTGGTTGTTGCTGCAAACACTCCGACCGCTGCGCCGCTTAACCCGGCCTTTCAAGAATACCTTGCCAAATGCCAGGAAGAGGCCGTCGCCCGTCAGCCAAATGAAATGTCCCGCGGGGCCATCCCGCCACCCATCCATTTGCCCGCGCCCACTGGCGCGTTGGCCGCCCTGGCGGCTGGCCCGTTAACACTGCCGTCTTCTTACGACCTGCGAACCCTGGGCAAATTGACGCCAATTCGGGACCAGGATGGCTGCGGTGATTGCTGGGCGTTTGCGACCTACTCCTCGATGGAATCCTGTCTGTTGACCAACGAGACCTGGGATTTTTCAGAGAACAACCTCAATGTCACCAGTGGGTTCGATTACGGCTGTTGCAACGGCGGCAGCAGTTACATGTCGGCCGCCTACCTGGCCCGCTGGAGCGGCCCGATCAGCCAGTCGGATGACCCCGAAACCTGGACCGGCTGCACGACCGTGTCCGGCGTCGTTCCCCGAAAACACGTTCAGGAGGTCTTGTTTCTCCCCTTGCGCACCAGCGCGACGGACAACAACACGATCAAACAAGCCGTGATGACGTACGGCGCGGTGTATACCGCCATCCTGGTCACGGGCGGAGCTTCGTATCTGCCGCCGTATTCGGACGCCTACTACAATGCCAGCACCTACGCCTACTATTACTACGGCTCCGAGGGCACCGACCATGCCATAGCCATTGTTGGCTGGGACGACAACTTTCCCGCCACCAATTTCAGCACGGTTCCGCCGGGCAACGGCGCCTTCATCATCCGCAACAGTTGGAGCACCGCGTGGGGCCAGAGTGGCTACTTCTACATGTCGTATTACGACACCTGGGTCGGCAACGCAGAGAACACGGTGTTCGTGAGTCCCGATTCCACAAACAACTACTCGCGCATCTACCAGTACGATCCGTTGGGGTGGGTCACTTCCCTCGGGTATGGCGCCACGACCGCTTGGGGCGCAAACATCTTCACTGCCATCGGCTACGAACAACTCAGGGCGGTGAGTTTCTATACGTCCGCGGTGAATTCCACCTACCAAATTTATGTGTATACAAACGCAACCTCCGGTCCAACCAGCGGCACTCTGGCCGGCAGCACCAGTGGAGCCAACGCCCTGCCCGGTTACTTCACAATTGCATTGCCCACGCCGGTGAATCTGACGCCGAACCTGATGTTCTCCGTCGTGGTCGAGTTCACGACACCGGGTTATACGTATCCAATCCCAATCGAATACGCGATTTCCGGATACAGTAGCGCGGCAACGGCGGCGCCCGGGCAAAGCTATATCAGCCCCGATGGGAGTTCATGGGAGGATGCTACGAGTTGGGATCCCACTTGCAACGTGAACATCAAGGCGTTCACGTCGCTGTTGCCGCCTCGTATCATCGCGATCACGCGTTCTGGCAACAACATATCGCTCACGTGGACGACCTACGGCGGCACGACCAACGTGGTGCAGGCGACCAATGGCGGCGCCAGCGGCTGCTATTCCACCAGCTTCACCGACCTCAATCCGCACGTCATCACGACCGGCACCGGTCTGGTGACGACGAACTATACCGACACCAATGGCGCGACCAACAGCAGCCGGTACTACCGGGTGCGGCTGGCGCAGTGAGACCAGTTGATCGACAAACGCAGTCGAAGAGCGACCTACGGCGCGGTGACGACCGCGCACTTCGGGGCGCAATTCGTGGCGGCAACGTTGAACGCGGCGACTCGATACAGGTAGGTCACGCCGGACTGGGCGGTATCGTCCGTGTACCTGGTGATGCCGTGCCCGACCTCGTCGATCAGGTCGAAGGTGCCGACCGCGCCGCTGGATTTCTCGGCGCGTTCGATCATGAACCCCTGCTCGTTGTCCGACCGGTCCGTCCAATTCAATTCCACGGTTCCCGCGCCCGCAGGCTGGGCCGTTAACCGGCTCGGCGCGGCGGGCGCGGTCACCAGTTGCGGGCCGATCTGCTGGATAGCCGCCAGGTAATCCACGCGTCCGTGCCCGGCCCAATCAGGCCCGGCATTGGCCGGGGAATTCGTGTCAGCGCCGAGATACGTCGTGGCGTTCAGGATGACCGTCTCAATCGCATCGGGGCTGATCGAACCATCCAGGCCGAGCTGCTCCGCGCGGGACAACAACAACGCCGCTTCGCCGGCCACCAGCGGCGAGGCGAACGACGTGCCGTCGCCGACAAAATACGTCGGGCTGCCGGCCGTGCCCAGGCCGTTGGTCTGGTCGGTCATGCTCAACACCGCCGTGCTGACGATGTCCACCGCCGGGGCAACGACATCGACGGCTTTCCGTCCGTACTCGGAGAAACTGGCGCGCGACCGCATATTGGCGGCGCTGCCACCGCTCACGGCGCTGCCGCTGCCGCTCCCGCCCACGGAGATCACGTAGCGATACGATGCGGGATAACTCCGCTGGCTGGAATTGTTGTTGCCGGCCGCGGCGACCATGATGATTCCCTGGGCGTGGGCGTACTGGATCGCCCTGTCGATGCTGCGGGTCGGGTAGAGGCTACCGAAGCTCATATTGATGATGTTCGCGCCGTGGTCGGCGGCGAACTGGATCGCCTCGGCAATCGCCGTCGAGGGCGCGCCACCCTCGCTGGTAAACACTTTCAAAGGCATGATCTGGCTGTACCAGCTCGCACCGGCGACCCCGATGCCGTTGTCGGACACCGCCGCCGCCACGCCGGCTACGAACGTCCCGTGAAACACGTTTTCATCGCCGCTGCCATCGCCCAAATCCGGATCGGGATCGGGACCGTTGTTATAGAAATCCCAGCCGTGAATATCGCCCGGGTAGCCGTTGGTGGCGTCTTCGGCGACATTCGGATTCGTCCAGAGATTGGCCGCGAGATCCGGGTGATTGGTCAGCACGCCGGTGTCAATGATCGCAATGACAATGTTTGAGCTGCCGGTCGTGACGTTCCACGCCGCTTCGGCTTCGAGGTTGGAGTCGGAGCCGATTCCATTGAAATACCAGCGCTGGAGTTCCGTCGAGTCGCCGTCGTACGACGTGTAGTATTCGACATTGGGCATGTCATTGATATAATGGAGCACGTTCGGCTCGGCAAAATCGACTTCCTGCAGTTTGGCGAGTTGCTCCGCCGCGGCGGGCACCGATATCCCGCCCCCCAGAACCACCAGATACTCGCCGTGCCGCACGTCCAACGTCCGCAGAATTCGACCGCCCAGTTCGTCGACGATTTCATCCTGCCGGTGATGGGGGACACCGCCACGGAACCGCACGATCAACTGCCCGGGCACGTAGTTGGGTCGGCCCGAATCGTCTTGCGGAGGAATGTCCCGAGCGGAGGCGAACACCACCTGTTTGTCGCCCACCGAATTGCCGTTGTCCTGACTGGCGTTTCCGTCAGCCAACTCATGGCGCAGTTGCATGTTGGAGTCACGCTCGGCTGATTTTTGGCCGCCCAGAAGCGCGTGTTCAAATCCCTCGAACGTCCACAGCGACGGCGAGCCGTTGCCGGTGACGCTCTGACCGAACCCGCGCCCCAGGAACAGCGCCAGCAGGAGCACGGCCACGGACCCGCCGTAGACGATGATGCGGCGAATTACAAATGGGTGATAAAGGAATCCCATTGTCGCTCCAGTGTGTTGCGGTCCGTTTTCAACTGAGCTTCCAGCAGCGTTTCCGGCTCAGTCCGTTCCACGGCGGTAATCTGGCGGTAGGTGGAAATGTCCCGGTACGACTTGACATAGTTGAAAAATTGCGGGCGGACGCCGTCCTGCATCAACATATAGACCAGCGCCCAACTCTCGGCGTAGGCGAGTTCGACGTGGCCCTCCCCGAGGGCGAAGAAGCCGGAGGCGTCCCGGTGATTGAGCAGCGTCGTCAGCGGGAGAAGTTGGCCCGCCTGTCGCGCTCGCGTGACCCGCTCCGCCAGCGTGGCATGGTACTGCCCAATCTCCGGGGTCTCGCAGTACTGCGCCAGGCCCTCCGTGAGCCAGGTCGGCTCCAATCCGTAGCGGGAGTGAATGTGATACGCGTGAAACAATTGGTGCGCGCCCTCGTGGCGAATCAGGCGCTCGTTGATCGACTTCGCCTCCGAAGTGATATCGGAGCGGAGGGCGGCCAGTTGCGGTCCCGCGTCCGGGGAATCGTGGTACTGGCGGCTGCGTTCCTCGAGACGGTCGCGAGCCTGAAAATACCGGGAAGTGCTAAGCTGGTTGAGCAACGCCAGACGGTTTTCACCCGAGGAAAAGAAGCCCGCGCTGTTCACGAACTGGGGCGCCACCCGCCGCGCGTAGGCGCGGAAGGCGTCCTCGGCGCCGAAGAAGACCACGTCAACATCCCGCAACTCGTCGTCCCGCCGGATCAGCGGCGCGAAATGATGGCGGAACTGCTCGCGCAGGTCGGTCAGTACGCCCAGGGTTTTCTGCACCTCGCCATACGATTCGTCCGTGACGATCGTATACGGCGGGCTCTTGACGAAGTGGAAATCGGGAAACTCGGCGCTGAACCGCACGTCGCGTGATGTCACATCAAACGAAGCCGCCGGCAACGCCTCCACCGTGGCCACGTCGCCCCACCGATAGGACTCGACCACGTAACCGGAGTAGCCAAACCCGTCGCGAAACCGGATGGTGGTCGGCGATTCGGAAATCATCCAGCCATCCAGGACGCGGCCATCACGGAACTTGAGACGGTGCGTCGGGCGTTCGGCGGCGAGCTCTGACTCCAATTGATGTTTGCGAGCCAGTTCGTCGGGCGCCAGTGGACGATTGGCATCCGTCTCCATGGGGACGACCGCGACCCGTTGGCCGCGCTCCGGCACCGCGTCGAGAGCCGTCGGTTTGTCGGTGGACACGGCGGACGGTCCGCAACCGCTAAGCACCACAATGGCGGTCGCCAAGAGGATGACGCGGCGCACCCGCGCCACGCCCGGAGGCAAGGCAAAGCCCAGTCGTTTATGCTGGGGGTGCATTGCCTGGTTGAAATAGCAGCAAATATGCCCATGCCTGCCGGAGGGAAGCTACCCCCGTCCGCTTTTGCTGTTGACCGATGTGGCTGGCTTCTTTACATTTCGGGTCGACAGTTTTTTTGGCCCGTCGGGATTTTTTGGAGCGCTCCCGCAGATGGCATATATGAGCAATCGAATGGCAATAGTAACTTTGTCGGTGTCAGTCGCGTTTCTGATACCCGCCGTTCTCAATTTTGCCCAGGGGCCGGCTGCTCCCCCGTTCCAGATCCGGGCTGTCCGGCAGCGACTCGTCAATCCGCCCGATTACCGGTCGATTATCCAGGACACCGGCAGTCGTGCCGTGAGCGCCAGCCAGTTCTGGCTGGAAATTGACACAGAATTTGCAAGCTCGCCTGATTGGGCCGACGACGTTCAATTGAAGTATTATGTGCTGCTGGGACGGGGCGAAAACGCGCATTGTCTTGTCGGCGATATCACCTACATCAACGTTGCCAGGGGCGACCTCCACCGCTCAGCCATGTTCGTGCATCCGAACACCGTCGAACGCTACGGCAATGGACGGGTCGAGGCTGTCGCGGTGCAGTTGCTTTACAAAGGGCAGCTGATTGACCAAAGCAGTTATCCTCCCTCCGGCGACCGCTGGTGGGAGCGGCTGACGCCGGTCAGCGGCCTTGTGCTGCCTCCCCGGGAAACTCCATGGTCTGTTCTTGCCTTTGACCGCTATGAGTCACCCAAACCTACACCGTCACCATAACCGCACCATGAACCATTTATGTTAGGCTCCGACCGAATGCTGGCGCTGGACATCGGCGCGTCCACCATCAAGGTGGGAGAATTTCAAGCCGTCAAGGGCCAGGGATTGCGGCTGACGAATTTCAACTATGCCGAACTCGGGATCGATCCCGAACACGAGGAAAATCGCAAGGCGCTGATCGTTTCCACCGTTCGCAATGTGATCCGCGAGAGAAACATCAAGGCCCGGAGTGTCGTGTTCAGCGTCTCCGGCCAATCCGTCTTCACCCGCTTCGTCAAGTTGCCGCCGGTCGATGAATCGAAGGTCGCCCAGATCATCCAGTATGAGGCCCAGCAGAACGTTCCCTTCCCGATCGATGAAGTCATTTGGGACTATCAATTGCTCGGCAGCAACCCGCAAGGGGAGTTGGAGGTCGTGCTGCTGGCCATCAAGAGTGACATCATTGAAGACCTGACCGAAGGCGTGGAATCCTCCGGATTGCGGACGGACATCGTGGATGTGGCCCCGATGGCACTCTACAACTCGGTCCGGTACAACTACGGCGAGCTCGAGGGATGCACCATGGTTGTCGACCTCGGGGCGCGCACCACCAACCTCCTGTTCCTGGAACAAAATCGCGTCTTCTCACGGTCCATCCCCATCGCCGGCAACGCCATCACGCAAAGCATCGCCTCGGAGTTCAACGTGCCGTTCCTCGAAGCGGAGCACATGAAAAAGACCCACGGCTTCGTGGCGTTGGGCGGGGCCTACGAGGAACCCGAAAACGAAACTCAGGCCCGCGTCAGCAAGATCATCCGCAACGTGATGACCCGTCTCCACGCCGAGATTGCCCGTTCCATCAATTTCTACAAGGGACAACAGGGGGGCAACCTTCCCGCCCGCGTCCTGCTTTCGGGCGGCACCTCGATCATCCCGTACACGGATCGCTTCTTTAAGGAAAAGATCCAGACGGACATCGAATACTTCAATCCCTTCCGCAACGTGGAGATTGACCCGCAAGTTTCCCGTGAAGAACTGGCCCGATGCGCGCATTTCTTTGGAGAGGTCGTCGGCTTGGGCTTGCGCAAGACCACCGAATGCCCCATCGAGGTCAATCTCCTTCCCAAATCGGCCCGCCGTCGCGAGCAGATGCAACACCAACGGCCGTATCTCGCCACCGCGGCTGCCTGTGTGCTGCTCATTCCGCTCTGCTGGATCGGGTACACACACAAAACGGTGGCCTTGAAGACCGCCCAACTGCGGGAATTGACCGACGAGGTCAAGAACCTGGACAACCTCAGCCAGCGCCTCGGCCGCGAACAGAACCAGTTGTCCGCGGTTCAGGGCAAAGCCGATCAAATCGTCTCGCTGGTTGACCAGCGGTCGCTCTGGCCGGAGCTGCTGCAAGACCTGACTTCGAGGCTCAGCTCGAACATATGGATCGTCTCCTTTACCCCGGATTCGGATGTCCCCGCCGGCGCCGCGCCCACAGCCGCGGCGCGTCCCCGGATGTCCGGTCGTGATGGACGCCGGGAAGGCGAGGAAAACGTTCCACCTCCGACAGCCACCTCCGGCTCCGCGGGTGGCGGCCCTGGCAGGGGCATCGCCGAAATTCGCATCGAGGGCGCGGGGATTCACTCCGCAGACAATCCGGAGCAGGACATCCAGTTGGTCGATGATTTTGCCAAGAACCTGCGTGAGTCATCCTTCTACGACAAGACGGACGTCGTGATTGATGTACCGCCAAACCCGACCTTGCAAGGGAAGACCTTTACCTTCACCATCCGCGCGAAACTGCTAAAACCCATCTCCATGTAATATGAATCTCAAGTGGCTGAAACAGAACGCGTTGACGGTGGGGTTCGCGGCGGCTTTCGTCGTCGTGCTCGGGGTGTTAATCTGGCTGCAACAGGTTGCCGCGTCGAAGCGCGCTGAGGTCGATGCCGCCCTGGAGGAGCAACAGTCGCAATTCGACCATTTACGACAGCAGAAATCCGCGCCCTCGCGCGAGAGCATTGACGTCATCAAGCAAGACCGGGAGCAGGTTGACCAACTGTACGGTCGACTGGTGGGAGCCGTCGGCCACAGCATCGAAGTCCCGCCCGATCTCCGGCCTGTCGGTTTTCTTCAACTCATGGCCACGACGTTCTCGCGTCTTCATCAGGCGGCCGTGGCGGCGGGGACCAAACTTCAAGACGGATTCGCCTTCGGGTTTGACCGTTACGCCGGGGCATCCTCGACTCTCCCCGCGAAGAACCTTTCCCCCGAAGACACGAAGCGTGTCCTGACCCTGCTCGTCAAGCAACTGACTGCCATCGATCAAATTAGCACGTTGTTGATCTCCAACCGCGTGGCGGAAATTGACCAGATACGCCGCGCCGAGGTGGACACAAGCAGCGGCGGACCGCAGGGGGGCGAATCCCTGGATGCCTCGATCAAGACCAGCCCCAATGCATTGTATCAGGTTTTTCCCTTTGAGTTTCAGTTCAAGTGCTCCGGCGAAGCGTTGCGCGGGTTTCTCAACAGCCTGACCAAAGCAGACCTGTTCTTTGCCGTGCGACGACCACAGATCACCGGTCAAGTGCCCGCCACCGAGACGACGCCCACGGGACTGGGAGTCGCCGCGACAACTGCGGACGCCGCGGTAACCGGTTCGTCCTTGTTGTCCGTGACCATGCGCATTGACCTGATCGAATTCCCGACTCCACAACCCGCCCGGAAGGAAGCGGTAAAACCAGGCGCCTGACAGGCGCGTCCGAGGTACGAGCGAAAAGACCAACATGGACTTCCTGAAGAGACACTACGAGAAGGTTGTGCTAGCGGTGGCACTGGTAGCGCTGATCGTCTCCGCAGTTGTTCTGGCGTTGCGGGTCAACCAACTCAGCAGCGAGGGTCCGACCATGCGGGCGACAAGCCACAGCACCCCCACCCCGCACGTTCCCCTGGGATCGTACTCCAACGCCATCCAATCACTGGCCGAGCCGTCATTGTGGACAAATGTGGAGGTCGACCCGTTCCGACCCTTGGTCGGCGCGGTGGTACCCTCGCCATCGATAAACTCCACCAGCCCCTCCCCTTCGACGGTGGAGTTTCCCGTCAGCCTTCTCAGCGTGGTACGCAAGCCGTTCAAGCTGTTGTTCATGACGTATTCGCCCGATGCGACCACCGGCGGGTACAATTTCCAGATCAATTTCCAGTTCCGTGCGCGGACGTTCTTTATCCCCGCGGTGGGCGATACGATCAAGGATCATTACGAGGACACCGGATATCGCATTGCCACGTTCGTAAAGAAATCCATCGCCGTCAAGGATCCAAGTCTCGGCATCACACGGGACAAGGACGTGTCCGAACTCACCGTGCAGCACGAAGGGGGCGCCCCCGTCGTCCTGGTCCTCGGACAGGAGAGCGAAGACCAGGAGCCCGTGGCTCGGGTGCATTGCGCCGCCGACGGGCAAACGGGTGATTATCGACGCGGACAATCGTTCACCTGCAAAGGCGTCACGTACGAAGTCTTTGACATTGACATCAATCTGAAACAGATGGTAATCGTTGACACACAAACACAGGAGCGGCACATCATCAAGTCCCAGCAGTAGTTTGACTTACGAAAGCGCTTCAAACTGGCTGGTTCGTCTGCGGCAATGGGGGGATGTGCGCAGAGCCTCTGGCGAGTCGTGAACGGAACGGAGAATCGTCATATGACAAGAATGGTATTGGTATTACTCACGAGCACTGCCTGCTTCTTCGCGTCGATGGACCTGCGTGCCGCGCCCTCCGATCCCTCCTCCACGGGCTCCTCGACTGCCGAGCAGGCCGCCCGGGAAGAACTCGTTCGCCGCCAGGAAGCCCAATTGGCTGCCGAGAGACTGCTCACCCAGGGCGAGAAACTTTTCTACGCCGGCAAGTACTCCGAAGCCGTCGCCAAGCTCGAACAAGGCCTCAAGCTGCTGCCCCGCGCCCCCGCAACCGAAGTGGATTACAATCGGGCGCTTCACGGGTTGACGGACTCCTACACACGGCTCGCTGACGCCGCGTTTCACAGTGGCGACATCGCCAATGCCCGTTCTCTCGCGGGCAAGGCACTGGAATACGATCCCGAAAACGGGACGGCAAAGAACATCCTTGCCAGGGCCAAAGAGGCCGACTTGGAGAAGACCACGGCAAACCCGACCGGGTCCCGGTTGGATGAGACCCCCGAATTCGTGGCTAAAAAAGATCAGATCAAAAAGCTGTTCCGGGAAGGCAAGATTCTTATGAACTCCGGCCAGTACGATGAGGCGGAGAGCCGTTTTCAACAGATTTTGATCCTGGACCCCTACAATGCTGACGCCACTGCCCTGCTCAAGACCCTGAATAAGCAACGCATCGACTACGCTCAGGGTTCTCAAGATGAAACGCGCGTGCATCGTCTTTGGGAGGTATCAGACCGCTGGACTCCACCCATTAGCAGCGAGGTGCAACCCCCCAAGTCCGAGGAACGTGTTGGCCCGATCGTTCGCGATGCCCTCCGCCAGGAGAACATCATCAAGAAGCTTAACGAAATTGTGATCCCCGAAATCAACTATCGCGAGGCGGTCGTCAGCGACGTCATCACCTTCTTGAGTGACGAGAGCCGCACGCTTGACCCGGAGAAAGTGGGCGTCAACATCGTCTTGAGCAGTGGCGCCGGAGGAGGCGCACCGCCCAAGACCGGGTCAGCTCCTGCGGCGACCCCCACGGCCCCGGGCGCCGAACCCGCCGCCGCAACCGCTCCGTCGGCGGAGCAGTCCGAGTCGTTCGGTCAGAAGATTACCCTGTCGTTGCGCAATGTCCCGTTGATTGACGCCCTGAAATACGTGACCACCCTCGCCGGTTTGAAGTACCGCATCGAGTCCAGCGCGGTGTTGATCTTGCCCCTCGATGCCCCCGAAGGCCAGATGGTAACGCGTTCCTATCCGGTCACGCCCGGCGTGTTTAAGACCATCGGCGGAGGCGCCCCGTCCGCGGCCCCCGCCACCCCCGTGGGCGCTGTCGGATCGTACCGCTCGATCGGCGACATTGGGGCTACCGCCGCCGCTGTGGAGACCAATGATGTCATGGGCACCTTCCGAAGCGCCGGGGTTCCTTTCCCACCTGGATCGAGCCTCGTGTATAATGCACGGACCAGCACCATCATCATCCGCAATACGCCGGAGAACCTGGAGATTTTCGAGCGCGTACTGTCGGCCTACAACTTTGTGCCGTCCCAAATCGAGATCGAGGCCAAGTTCGTGCAAATCTCCCAAAACGACCTGGACGAACTGGGTTTTGACTGGCAGCTGGGCACCAAGTCGCTGGGAAGCTTTGACGTCACCGGTGGCAGCGGCGCGGAGGCATTCCCCCCGGGCAGTGGCGCCGTCTCCAGCCCGTCTTATGATATTACCTCAGGTCTACAGGACAGTTCCGCGATTCAAGGAAATGCCATCTCCTCCCTGCTGGCCGCCAACGGCTTTGGCACGACGTCTTCGCCACAGGACCAGATTGCGACGATTCGAGGCATCCTGACGAATCCGCAGTTCCAGGTCGTCATCAAGGCTCTCGCCCAAAAGCAAAGCGCGGACACGCTCTCAGCGCCCAAGGTCACGACCGTCAGCGGCCAACAAGCGCAGATTCGCTCCGTCCAGGAGTTTATCTACCCGACATCGTGGTCGATACCCACGGCGACCTCCTCCGGTGGCGGCGTGACCGGCGGTGGTGCATCGGCGGTGACTCCGTCGATTCCCAGTACATTCCAGACGCGCGAAGTCGGCGTTCTTCTCAATGTGACACCCGAGGTTGGCGCGGACGGCTACACGATCAACCTGACTCTCGCGCCCGAAGTATCGGAATTTCTCGGGTTTATCAACTATGGCAGCCCCATCGGTTTGTCGTCGGGCGCCGGCAACGTGGTCACCACGCCGAACAATATCGAAGAACCCCTCTTCTCCAGCGAGAACCTCACAACAAGCGTCGTGATTTGGGATGGCCAAACCGTCGTCCTCGGGGGTTTGATTACGGAGCAGTTGACTAAAATCGATGACAAAGTGCCGCTCCTCGGCGATCTGCCCCTGGTCGGCCGGTTGTTCCAATCCAAGGTTACGCAGCGCTCCAAGCTCAATCTTCTCATTTTTGTGACGGCCCGCTTGATTGATCCGGCGGGTAACTTGGTCCATCGCGCGCCCTTGGCGGTCAGCGCACGCTAACGACAATACCGGTTCCCAGCGCTCGGCGTCTCACGATGACGAGCCGGGTGGATTGTCTTGCCTCTGTCAGCGTGATACCCTGATCCACCGATGCCTGCTACCGTACTTCTTTACGACGCGTACTCCCTGATTTATCGCGCCTTTTACGCCATCCGGTCCCTCTCGGGGCCGGACGGTCAACCAGTCAATGCGATTTATGCCCTGGCCAAGATGCTCCAGAAGATGGCCGCCGACCACACACCCTCGCATCACGCGGCCGTATTCGACCTCGGCGCACCCCGCAAACGATTGACTCTGCTGCCCTCGTACAAGGCACAGCGGCCGCCCACGCCGCCGGATCTGGATCGTCAGCTTCCGGTGATCCGGGACCTGCTGGACGCCATGCGTGTTCCGCTCGTCGAAACGGAGGGCGAGGAAGCCGACGACATTATCGCCACGCTGGCTGTCCGCGCCGCCGGCGATCACAATGTCCTGATTGCCAGCAACGACAAAGACTTTATGCAACTCGTGTCTTCGCGCGTCCACCTGCTTCGACCAGACGGAAAGGAAACCGCCATCGTCGATCCGGAACGCGTCCGAGAACGATATGGTGTCTCGCCGGGGCAGATCATCGATTTTCTCAGCTTGCTGGGCGACTCTGTGGATAATATTCCGGGTGCGCCGGGCGTAGGCGAAAAGACCGCGGCCCAACTGTTGCAAAGCTACGGTACGCTGGACAACTTGCTGGCCCATGTTGCCGAGATCACAAAACCAAAACTGCGCGACAGCCTCGTCGCCTCGGCGGAAAGACTTCAGATGAACCGTCAACTCATCAGACTCCAGGTAGATCTTCCCCTCTCCGTGGGTCTGGAAAACCTGAAAGTCCAGGCCCCCGACGCGACCGCCCTCGCCGCGATCTACCGTCGTTGTGGTTTCAAATCCCTGTTGAGCCGGATCGAGCACACTCCCCCGCCTGACGAACCGGATCTGTTTGCCGGAACGTGAAGCGGCGATCCGGTGTTTGCGCGGATCGCCGCCCGTGTTCGAATCCCCTAAAACTCGCTAACCGCTCAAATTCTGGATGACGTTGATTAGCGGCAGGAACATCGCGATGACGATGCCACCCACGATGACCGCCAGGACGACAATCATAACCGGTTCCAGCAACGATGTGATGGCGCCCACCGCGTTATCGACTTCATCATCGTAGACGTCAGCCACCTTCATCAGCATGTCTGGTAGGGCGCCGGTTTCCTCACCGACATCGACCATGCTAACGACCATGGCCGGGAACACCCCGGAGGCTTCCAGCGGCTGGACGATGCGCTCCCCTTCCTTGACCGAATCGTGAATCTGGGAAACCGCCTTGGCGATCACGGCATTCCCCGAGGTTTCTCGCACGATGTTGAGGGCCTGTAAAATCGGGACGCCGCTGGCCACGAGCGTGCCCAATGTGCGCGTAAACCGCGCAATGCCGACCTTGCGAATCAGTTGCCCGAAGACGGGAGCGTTCAGCTTGAGCATGTCGATGTAGTACCGGCCCTTCACCGTCTTGCCGAGCATCTTGATCGCGATCCAGAGAGCGACAATACACCCGGCCACAAGCGGAAACTGGTTCTTCACCATATTGCTGCAGGCAAGCACAAACAAGGTCAGCGCAGGCAACGACTTGCCCTCCAAGAGATCGGTAAAGATCTCCTGAAACTTCGGGATCACCACGATCATCAGGAACGTGACGATCCCCAACGCAACCACGATGACCACCGTCGGATACACCATGGCCGAAATGACCTTGCCCTTGATCTTTTCGGCTTTTTCCTGAAAGTCGGCCAGTCGCGAAAGCGTGACGTCCAGCACGCCGCCCGCCTCGCCCGCGCGAACCATGTTCACATAGAGCTTGTTGAAAACTTTGGGATGTTGTGAGAGGGCCTCGCTGAACGTGCTGCCGCCTTCCACGCTTTCCGCAAGCTGCTGCAGCGTCCGTTTCAAGGTGGCGTTCTTCTCGCCCTTGCGAAGGACATCCAAGCCGCGCAGGAGCGGCAAGCCCGCGTCAATCAACGTCGCCAATTGCCGCGTGAACGTCGTCAATACCTTCGTTTTGACCTTGCCGGTGCTAAGAAACTTCAGTTCGAGCGATCCAAGACCCTTCTTGCCACCTGTTTTACCACCGGCTGGCCCCACCGGAGCGGCTGTTTTCGCACTCTTCTTGGTCGCCGCCTTGTCCGCCTCCGCAACATTGGTGGGAAAGTACCCCATCTCCCGGATCCGGCTAACGGCCGAGGTGGTGCTTTCGCTTTCCAGTACGCCGGTGACTTCCTTGCCCCGTGAATCCAACGCTACATAGCTGAACTTTGTCATAGCCGTCCTCCGCGTCTGTCACCCACGCCCGGGGTGGGCACCGGCACCGTTATGTGTACTTGAGTATTTCTTCAACCGTCGTCTCCCCATCCAGAATACTGCGAATCCCATCTTCGCGCAAGGTTCTCATTCCCAATTCCAGCGCCCGCCCGCGAATGACGCCAGACGGCGCGCGCATGTTGATCAATTCGCGAATCGGTTCCGAAATGATCAGCAACTCAAACAACCCCTTGCGGCCCCGGTAGCCGGTTTCGTTGCATTCCATGCAACCCTTCCCGTAATAAAATGGCCGCCCCCCCGTGTCTTCCTTCGTCAATCCCAACTGCGTCAGGATCGTTTCATTCGGTTCGTAGGCCACCCGGCACTTCTTGCACATGGTTCTCACCAGCCGCTGCGCGAGCACCGCCTGCAAAGTGGAACTGATCAGGAATGGCTCCACTCCCATGTCGATCATCCGCGTGACCGCGCCGGGTGAATCGTTGGTGTGCAGTGTCGTAAACACCAGGTGACCTGTCAGCGACGCTTGAATGGAAATTTGTGCGGTTTCCAGGTCGCGCATTTCACCCACCATGATAATGTCCGGGTCCTGACGGAGAAACGATCGCAGCGCGCGGGCAAACGTCAGGCCGATCGCCTCGTTGATCGGCACTTGCATGATCCCCTCAATATCGTATTCCACGGGGTCTTCGGCGGTCAGCAATTTCAGGTCGATCGTATTGATTCGCTTCAGACAGGAATACAGCGTCGTGGTCTTGCCCGAGCCCGTGGGTCCCGTCACAATAAAAATGCCGTTCGGTACCTTGATGACTTCTTTGGTCCGCTCGAAAACTTCCGGTGGCATCCCCAAGCTTTCCATCTCCAGATTCACCACCGACCGATCCAGCACGCGCAACACCACCGATTCGCCAAACTGCGTGGGCAGCGTCGACACGCGCAAATCCACTTGCTTGCCCGCCATGTTCAATTGAATGCGTCCGTCCTGCGGCAACCGGCGCTCCGCAATGTTCAAGTTGGACATGACTTTCACGCGCGAGATGATGGGCAGCGCCAGATGCTTGGGCGGCGGCGCCATTTCGTACAAGGCGCCATCAACGCGGTACCGGACTTTAAATTCGTCTTCAAACGGCTCAAAATGAATGTCGCTGGCGCGATCTTGAATCGCTTTGAGCAGGATCACGTTCACAAAACGCACGATCGGGGCCTGGCTGGCCAATTCCTCCAGTGCCGCCGTCCCTCCCGTCTTCGTCGCCGTATCCACGGCTTCCGCCGACGTCAGTTGCTCCTCCATGTCGGTCAGGACATCCTTGAGCGACTCACTCTCCTCGCCAAAATACCGCTCGATCGCCTCCTGGATCTGTTTCGACGGTGCCACGGCTACTTGCACGTCCTTGCCGAGGATGAACGAAAGCTCACTGACCAGCTGGGGATTGTACGGATCCATCACCGCCACCGTGACCGTGTTTCCATTGACCGACACGGGCACCGCCCCATACATCCGCGCCACGCTGGACGGTATGGATCGCAACACCGCTTGCTCGAAATCGACGTCTTCGAGATTCAGGTACTCCAGATTCAAGTGTTCGGCCACCGCCCGCAACAACTGCTCCTCGCTGATCAAGCCGAAATCAACCATGACCTGCGAAAGCGATTTGCCCGTCCGCTCGTGTTCCTCCTCAATTTCCCGGAACTGCTCCGGAGTGAGCAGGCTGCGCTCGCGTACCAACTCGGACAGGACAGCGCTCTCGCCTTCAAACATGACCTACTTTCGACCTCCTTCCCCTTGCAGCTTCGCCACGATGGCCTGCGGGTCCTGGGCGACCGTGATCAAATCCCCGTAGCTGATCAACCCCCGCTCGTAGAGGATCATCAGGTTCGAGTCGAGCGTTACCATGCCGTATTTCGCCCCCGTCTGGATGTCGGACGTGATCCGAAAGGTCTTGTTGTCGCGAATCAGCGCCTGGATGGACGGGGTCGAAATCATGATCTCGAAACACGCCACCCGCCCCTTCCCGTCCGCACGGATCAGCAGCACCTGCGAAATGACCGCCAGAATCGACGAGGCCAACTGCGTGCGAATCTGTTCCTGCTGGTCCGTCGGAAACGCGTCCACGATACGGTCGACCGTGCGCGCCGCGCCCGTGGTGTGCAGCGTCGCAAACACCAGGTGCCCGGTTTCCGCCGCCGTAATGGCCGCTTCCATCGTTTCCAGATCGCGCATTTCTCCGACGAGAATACAGTCCGGGTCCTGGCGCAACCCGCGGCGCAGCGCTTCGGCAAAATCAGGCACGTCCACGCCCACTTCCCGCTGCGTGACGATGCTCTTCTTGTGCGGGTGGTAATATTCGATGGGGTCTTCGACCGTGATAATGTGGCAGTCTTCCTCCGTGTTGATGATGTCAATCATCGACGCCAGCGTCGTGGTCTTGCCGGAGCCCGTGGGTCCCGTCACCAAAACCAAGCCGCGCGGTCGAAACAACAGGTCCTTCACCGACGGCGGCAACCCGATTTGCTCGAGGCTCATCAGCCGGTTGGGAATCTGCCGCAGCACAACGCCGTAGTTGCCACGCTCCTTGAATACGCTCACCCGGAACCGCGCCATGTCGCCAAACGCAAATCCAAAGTCGGTGCCCCCCTGCTCACGGACTTTCTGGATGTGCGATTCGGACGTGATCGCCTTCATCAGGCGTTCCGTGTCCTCTGCGGCCAGCACGGGCAGGTCCATGTGTATCAGCCGGCCATGCAAACGAATCACCGGCGGCACGCCCACGCGGATGTGCAAATCCGAGCCGCCTTCATCCACCACCACCTGCAACAGGTCTTCCATTTGCACCGACATAATCTGGCTATCTCCGTTTGTCTCTGCGTCCGATGACAGTTCCCACGTTACTCCAGGTCGCCCATGGTAATCGAAATGACTTCCTCGGGCGTGGTAATTCCGGCCATGATCTTGCGCACTCCGTCCTCACGCAAGGTCCGCATACCCAACTCGCGCGCCCGCGTGCGAATAACATTCGATGGCACTTTCTCGTAAATGAGCCGCCGCACATCGTCGTCCACCTGGAAAATCTCGTAAATGCCCATTCGACCGCGATACCCCGTGCGAGAGCATTCGTTGCAACCGGTGCCGCGGACGATCGTCGCATTCTTCATCTCGTCCGGATTCAGTTTCAGCGTCTTCATCTCATATTCCGTGGGTGTATACGGTTGTCGGCACTTCGGACAAACTTTGCGAATCAGCCGCTGGGCCATGATCGCGCGTACCGCCGACGCCACTAGGAACGGTTTCACGCCCATGTCCACAATACGCGCCACCGCCGACGGAGCGTCGTTCGTGTGCAGTGTCGAGAACACCAAATGCCCCGTCAACGCCGCTTGGACGGCGATATTCGCTGTCTCCAAATCGCGGATTTCACCAATCATCACGATGTTCGGCGCCTGGCGGAGAATCGAGCGTAACGCCGCCGCAAACGTCAGGTTAATGTCGGAATTGACCTGTACCTGATTGATGCCGTTCAACTGGTATTCGACAGGGTCTTCCACCGTAATGATCTTGCGGTCCGGCTTGTTGATCTCGTTCAAGCAGGCGTACAGCGTCGTCGTCTTGCCGGACCCGGTGGGGCCCGTGACGAGGAACACGCCATCGGGCATGCTGATGATCTTGGCCATCGTGCCCTGATCGTCGCTGAAGAAGCCCAGATCGCCCAACCCGAGCAGCAGGCTGCTCTTGTCCAAAATACGCATGACGATGCTCTCGCCGTGATTCGTCGGCAGACACGACACGCGCAGGTCGATGACCTTGCCCATCACCGGCAATTGAATGCGGCCGTCCTGCGGCACGCGCTTCTCGGCGATGCTCATGTTCGACATGATCTTGAGCCGACTGAGGATCGCGGCTTGCAATCGCTTCGGCGGGTTGTCCACTTCATGGAGCACACCGTCAATCCGATACCGCACCCGGAGCCGCTTCTCCAACGGCTCGATGTGAATGTCGCTCGCCCGGTTGCGGTAGGCCTCCAGGATGATCAACCCGACCAGTTTGATGATCGGCGCGTCGGCGTCGGTCTCGACGCCGTCATCGATCTTGGTTTCCGTCGCCTTGTCGCCCGTCAGGCCGAGGTCGATCTCGCCCTCGGTGATTTCCTGCAGCATGTTCTCCACCGTATCGTCGGCGCTGCCGTAATACCGTGCGATGGAGGCTTCGATGTCGTTCTTGGCCGCGACGACCGGCTCGACGTTCATGCGCAGGATGTATCGGAGACTGTCCACCGTGTCGACATCCAGCGGGTCGCTGATGGCCACCGTGATGGTGTTGTCGTGCTTGTACACGGGGACAACCTTGTACCGGCGGGCCACGTGCTTGGGGACAAGGGCCAGGACGTCATCGGGAACGCGGTATTCGGCGAGATTGATCGTGTCCATGTTGAACTGGCTGGCCAGTGCCTTGGACACGTCCATGTGCGTGATCCGGCCCATCGCGATCAACGCGTCGACCAGCCCCTCCCCCTCCGTCTTCGCGCGTTCCTTCGCCTTCAGGATATCTTCGTGCGAAATGAGGCCGAGATCGCGCAGTATTTCGACTATATATTCATCTTGAGCCGGCATGTTCCTCGCAAGACCGCATCGATCTCATTTACATTAGCGCCTGCGCTTCTGGCAGTCAAGAAGTCAGGCCAGCGCAACCCGCGAATGGACAGCGGGTTGTTGGTATCTCAACCACCCTTCAGTTTGCGGAGCAGGATTTCTCCCACCAGTTGCGGGTTGGCTTTCCCCTTGCTCAGTTTCATGACCTGCCCCTTCAGGAAATTGATCGCGGCTTCGTTCCCCGCGCGGAAGTCTGCCACGGATTTGGGGTTCTTGGCAATCGCTTCTTGCACGAATTTCTCGAGGGACCCCGGATCGCTGACCTGCACCCACCCCTTCTCTTTCACGACCTGTGATGCGCCCTGGCCGCCGGCAAACATCTCGGCAAACACTTCTTTACCGATCTTGCCGCTGATCTGGCCGCTCTCGATCAGCGAAACTAGCTCCGTAAGTTGCTCGGGCTTGACTGGGCATTCGTCGATCACTTTCTTCGCCTCGGCCAGTTTACCCAACAGTTCCGTGGTCACCCAGTTTGAAATCGCCTTGGGGTTCCTCGAGCCCCGCGCCGCCCGCTCGTAGAACGCAGCCAGTGTGCCGCTCGCGACCAGCACGCCGGCATCGTATTCCGGCAGGCCGTACTCTTTGATGAACCGTTGCCGCTTCGCTTCCGGAAGTTCCGGCAACAAGCGGCGCATCTCGGCGATCATCTCCTCGCTGACGACCACGGGCATCAGGTCGGGCTCGGGGAAGTACCGGTAGTCGTGCGCGTATTCCTTCGTGCGCATCACCGATGTCCGGCCGGTCTCGTCGTCCCAACGCCGTGTTTCCTGGGAGACCTTCTCTCCCTTCTGCAACGCCGCCGTTTGTCGCTGGATTTCGTAGGCCAGGGCCCGGCGGACGCCCGAAATCGTGTTCATGTTCTTGATCTCGACCTTTTCGCCAAACGCCTTCTGGCCAACCGGGCGCACCGACACGTTCGAGTCGCAACGCAGCTGCCCCTTTTCCATATCACAATCGCTGATCCCGCCGCTGATCAGAATTTCGCGGAGCCCGGTGAGGTAGGCAAACGCTTCCTCTGGCGAACGGAGGTCCGGTTCGCTGACGATCTCCATCAAAGGCGTGCCCGCGCGATTGAAATCCACCCCGCTGGTGGTCTCGAAATGAAAGTTCTTCGCGACGTCCTCTTCGAGGTGCGCCCGCGTGATGCCAATTTTCCTCGTGACCCCGCCCTCCAGCTTGATCTCCACCGAACCCCTCACGCACAGTGGCAGGTCATACTGCGAAATCTGGTAGTTCTTCGGCATGTCCGGGTAAAAATAGTTTTTCCGGTCCCACTTGCTGAACGGCGCCACGTCACTCCCGATCATCAGCCCGGTCAGGATCGTCTTCTTCACGGCGTCTTCATTCATCACGGGCAGCACCCCCGGATAGCCGAGACACACGGGACACACGTGCGTGTTTGGCTCCGCGCCGAATTCCGTCGCGCAGCCGCAAAACATCTTGCTCTTCGTCTTGAGCTGCACGTGAACTTCCAGGCCGATGACCGCTTCGTATTCCATGACCTATACCGAGGGCCTTTGCTTGTACCACTCCGTAGCCTGTTCGTAGGTGTGGGCGACGCGCAGGATGGTCGATTCGTCGAAGGATTTGCCGAGCACCTGCAACCCGATGGGCAGATGCGGACTCTTCGTGAATCCACAGGGCAAACTGACGCCGCAAATGCCGGCGAGGTTGACGCTGATCGTGAAAATATCGCTCAGATACATCTTCAGCGGATCATCGGTCTTCTCGCCAATTCGAAATGCGGCTTCGGGGGAGGTCGGTGTCACAATGACATCGCATTTCTCGAACGCCTTTTCAAAATCCTGGCGGATGAGCGTCCGCACTTTTTGGGCGCGGAGATAGTACGCGTCGTAATAGCCGGCGCTCAGCGCATACGTCCCCAGGATGATCCGCCGCTTCACTTCGGGCCCGAACCCCGCACCCCGGGTCTTGCCGTACATATCGATCACGTCCTCGCCCGCGACACGCGCGCCGTACCGCACGCCGTCGAACCGCGCCAGATTGGCGCTCGCTTCCGCAGTCGCAATCAAATAGTACACCGCCACCGCATAATCCGTGTGCGGCAGCGAGATCTCCACGACTTCCGCGCCCAAATCCTGCAGTTTCTGGATGGCCCCGCGCACCGCCCCCTCAACTTCGCGGTCCATCCCGTCGATGAAGTACTCCTTCGGCAAACCGATGCGCAGCCCTTTGGCGCCGGCGCCGAGTGTCGCGGTGTAATCCGGCACGGATTGCGGCACGCTCGTCGAGTCGTGCGGATCATGGCCCGCCAATACGCGCAGCATCAGCGCGTTGTCCGCCACATTCTTGGTGAACGGCCCGATCTGGTCGAGCGACGAGGCAAACGCGACGAGGCCGTAGCGTGAGACGCGCCCATAGGTGGGCTTCAGCCCCACGCAACCGCAGAGCGCTGCCGGTTGCCGAATCGAACCCCCGGTATCGCTGCCGAGCGCCGCAAACGCCTCGTCCGCGGCTACGGCCGCCGCGCTGCCGCCGCTCGAGCCACCCGGAATGCGTTCCAAATCCCACGGATTGCGGGTCACGCCCCAACTCGAGTTCTCCGTCGAGCTGCCCATCGCAAACTCGTCCATGTTCGTGCGCCCGAGAAGAATTGCCCCGGCACCGCGCAATCGTTCCACCACAAACGCATCGTAGACCGACGTGTGACCCTTGAGAATCTTGGACGCGCACGTGCAGGGCTGTCCATCGACATTGATTACGTCCTTGATGGCGATGGGCACGCCCCCAAGGAGTTTGCCGTTCTTCGCGATCCCGCTGCGGTCGATGGCATCGGCTTGCGCGAGCGCGTCGTCCGTGTTCAACCAAAGATACGCCTTGAGTTTTCCATCGACGCCTTGGATACGGTCGAGAAGCGATTGCGTGGCTTCGCGCGCGGAAACATCACCCCGCCGCAGCTTCTCGCGCAGTCCATGAATGGTCAGTGTGTGTAGGCTCATTCCACGATCTTCGGGACAATGAACAGGTCGCGGGCCTGTTCGGGGGCGTTTTGGAGCACCTTGTCGCGGTCGATGGACGGCTGCACTTCGTCCTTGCGGAGAACATTGGAAAGCGGCGTCGCGTGCGCCGTCGGTTCGACGTGCGACACGTCCAACTCGCTCAGCTTGCCGACATAACTCAAGATGTCCCTCAGCTGCGCGGAAATCTTTTCTTTTTCGGCGTCCGTCAGGTGCATCCGCGCCAAATAGGCCACGTACGAGACGTCGATCTTGCTGGTGTCTTCTGCCATATATCCGAGCCGCGCATCATAGCGGCCCGCAACCAGCTAGCTCAAGTAAAATGCTAGCGCCGACGCTACCGTAGTCCTTCAATCCAGCGACCTGCCATAGATGATCGTATAGAGCATGACGCCCGAGCCGTCCGGCTGGCGAAATCGCGGCTCCCGATGAACCTCGATGAACCCCAATTCTTCGAAAAAATGACAGGCGCGCGGATTGTTCGCGCTGACACCGGCGTGAACGCCGCGCACCCCCGCGCCGCGGGCGCGCTCGAAGAACGCTTCGACGAGACGCTGCCCGGCGTGTTGCCCGCGGAAGCCCTCCTGCAGATTGACATGCAGATGGGCCGGGTATTCGTGGAGGGTCGGGGCGGCCCGATATCCGGTCGTCAGCCATATCCCCAAGTTGGCGCGGAACAGGCGGAGTGTTTGCGGGTGCCACAACGTCCCACGCACGAGCGCTTTCCCGAACACGATCGGCGCGATGCGCCAGGTTTCCACCCGCACGAATCGCTTCGTGTTGAGGCAGCCGGTCAGGTAGCCGACCGCTCCGCTGCCGTTGTCGGCAACAAACGCCGATTGCGGCTCGAATTGCGTGTAGTAATTCGTGAGCAAATCCGCAATGACCTCCCGGTCGGGGAAAAATCGCTCGACGGGCTGGCCGGCATCGGCCGTGTCGCAGCAGATTTGGCGCACCGCAGCGCGGTCGCGCGGTTCGTAGGGGCGGATGCGCAAATCGGTGCCCATGTGCGTGGACATATCGCACGTCCGACATTCCCTTGTCCAGCCCGGCGTTGGGTCGGTAGTGCCCTGCTTGACGCTGGTGAATCGTTGTAGTAGCCTGCGCGGCAAATCCTGATGAACCGGCACAAGAAACTCATCGTCGCCCTGTTGGGCGTGTTGGCGTTCTCATTCCTGATGCCGGTCAAGTGTCCCGCGCCGTTGATCTGGACGAGGGGTGAAGGCTGGAGCTGGGTGCACGAGGGAGTGCCGGTCGGGGCGACCCCCGTTGACCAGCTCAAGATCGGCCAGAATTTTGAGGCCAAGAAACAATACCGCAGCGCGATCCCCGCCTATCGTCGGGTCATCGCCCGCTGGCCGCTTTCGTCCTCGACCCAGGAAGCGCGGATGGGATTGGCGGAGTGCTACGCGGCCATCGGCTACCACTATAAAGCGTTCCAGACATACCAGGAATTGCTCAAGAAGAACCCCAACACCCCGCACTTCGATGACGTGCTGCAACGGCAGTTTGAAATCGGCAACCTGTTCCTTGCCGGCGAGCGGCAAAAGGCCTGGGGCATCCGTTGGTTCCCGTCCACGGAGCGCGCGGTGGAAGTGTACGAGCAGGTCGTCAAGAACGGCCCGTACAGTCCGGTCGCGATCGACGCCCAATTCCGCATCGGGCTGGTCTACGAGAAGGAGCGCGATTATCTCTCCGCCGTCCACGCCTATGAGAAACTGATGGAACGCTATCCGAAACATCCCCTGGCGGAGGCGGCCCAATTCCAGATTGGCATGGAATACAAGAAAGAGTCGGCCCGCGCCGAATACGACCAGAACTCGGCGAACCAGGCGATCGCCGCGTTCACGGATTTCATCTTTCGCTACCCGCAGAGCGACAAGGTGCCGGTGGCCGAGCAGTATCGCAGCGAGTTGAAGCTGGAGCAGGCGCGCGGGTTGTTCCACATCGGCGAGTTCTACGAAAAGAACCACTTCTACAAGTCGGCGCTGATTTACTACAACGACGTGATCGAACAAAACCCCGAGTCCAATTGGGCAACCCAGGCGAAAGTGAAAGTCGCGTCCCTCACCCCATTGGCAGCCGAGAAGACCGCCACGCCATGAACCGCCACGCTTCGACGGACCGTCGAGGCCGAATGGTCCCTGTCATCTCGGCGGCGCTGCTGCTGCTTTCCGTCTTCCTCTTCGGTTGCGCCGGCTATCACGCCGGCCCGGTCACGAAGACGAGCTTCCATTCCATTGCCGTGCCGATGTTCCGCAATGAGACGCTTCGTCCGCAACTCGAAGCCCAGATCAGCAACGCGATCATTCAGCGGCTCCAGCAGGATGGTTCCCTGCAAATCGAGTCCCGGTCGCGAGCCGATGTGGTCCTCATCGGTACCGTGGAACGTTATGATCGCATCGCCCTGCGGTCGTTGCGGTCGGACATCGGCATACCCCGCGAGTTTCGAATTTCCATTACTGTCCGCGTTGAAGCCACGGACCGCCGCACCGGCGAGACGGTGCTGAAGTCGACAGAGGTCGAAGGCACCTCCGACGTATTTATCGGCGAGGACCAGGAAACCTCGGAATACCAGGCGTTGCCGTTGGTGGCCGACGATATTGCCAAGAGGGTCGCCGGACTGATTGTGGAGAGCTGGTGACCGGTTTGCTTCACGCGCGAATTGTAGCCGCGAAACTTTTTCGCGGCCCAGTGAACGCGGGGTAAACCGCGAATGAGATTCGCGGCTACAAGTCCAGTCTACGCCGCCGCTGCCGCTTTCAGACGGGCGGACAACCGGGATTTCTTGCGCGAGGCGTTATTGCGGTGGATCACGCGGGTCTTGGCCGCCTTGTCCAGTGCGGAGCTCAGCAGGCGATACAGCGCGCTGGCGTCTTCCGCCTTCTTGGCGGTGACCGCCGCGAGAAATTTCTTTTCCAGCGTGTGGAGCCTGGATTTAATCGACTTGTTGTGCGCCTCGCGACGGATGCTGGCGCGCGCCTGTTTCGCTGCGGAACGTGTATTGGCCATGATAAATAATCCGATAAACCGATTGCGTCCTGGTTGCTTGAATGGCCCGCCATCTTACGTCCCGAACCGCAAAAGTCAACGGGGAAAACCGTGCGTTTCCTGAAGCTCCTTCTGGGCCTTCTCCTGCTGCCGGCCTGCGGCGCTCTCACGATGACGGCGTGGCGGCTGGCCTTGGATCTGTCCTTCTCCCCGAATGCGATGAACAGCTCCGCGTTGTGGGCCTTCGTGGGAGGCTACGCGCTCTGGCTGGCTGTGTTCGCCTTCCTGCCCAAGCCCATGCGGACGTACGTCCTCGGCCACGAATTGACCCACGCCCTCTGGGCGTTGATGATGGGTGCCCGCGTCAGCGGCCTGAAGGTCAAAAAGACCGGCGGACAGGTGCGCACGAGCAAGACCAACTGGTTCATCGCGTTGGCGCCGTACTTCTTCCCGTTTTATGCCATGCTGTTCCTGATCTTGTTCTTCCTGGCATACGCCATCTGGAATCTCGCCGCGTACCTGTGGGTATTGTTCTTCCTCGTGGGGCTCGGCTGGAGCTTTCACATCACCTTCACCTTGATGATGCTCTTGACGGTCAAACAACCCGATGTCCAATCCCAAGGCGTCGTGTTCTCCGTCGTCGTCATCTACGGCATGAATCTGCTGATCATGGCCCTGGCCATCGCCGCGTTGTCGCGCGCGGTGACGTTCGCCATGCTCGCGCGGTCGCTGGGCGGCGACCTCGGAACCGCCTACGGCTGGACGCTCGACAAGCTGGCCGCGTTGTGGCAGGATGCCGTGGCTTTCGTTCGGCACAGACAGCATGACTGACGCGGATCGCGATACGACATGAATCTGACGGAAATCCTGAGTGTGGAGCAAATCGTGCCGCGCCTCGCCGCCGCGGACCGCTGGGCCGTGATCGATCAACTCATTGACGTCCTGGTGCGAACCCACAAGATCCGCGCCGAAGACCGTGACGAGGTGCGCAAAGCCGTCAAGGACCGCGAAACGAGCAAGAGCACTGGCGTCGGTTACGGCATCGCCCTGCCGCATGCCAGCGTGGCGTGCATTCAGGATGTCGTCGCGGTGTTCGGACGCGTCACTCCGGGCGTCGATTTCCAGGCGCTCGACAACCAGCCCGTGACGATGTGTTTGCTGCTTCTCTCGCCCCAGGGACAGTTTCAGAAGCATCTGCTGCTTCTCTCGACCATCGCCCGCTTTTTGAGCAACAAGGAAAACCGCCAGAAGCTCGAGCCCGCGCAGTCCGCCGAAGAAATCCTCGCCATCTTCCGTTCCGCGGCCTAAGCAACCACCAACAAAACTGTTGTTCGGCACCGGTCTCCTGACCGTGCCGTCTGACTCCGCATTGCAATGGAGACCTTCGGTCGAAAATGGCGCGGGGTCGGGAGACCCTCGCACAACGGGAAAGTTGTAGGCCGCAAGCCGAGTTCAACGGAGCCGAAGGCGGCACTCGCCGCCGAGACGCGACCATGTCGTATCCCAGGTCGCAAACCCGCTTCGCATTTGCCGGGCTCGGAACCCTCACGCGGCGTTACGAGACGCTGGCCCTCTCGTGCTCTGGCAACTACGACCCGCCAACGACTCTCCCCGATCTGGATGAATTGCAGACTCGGCACGCTAGACTTTCGAGCGCTGCCTGCTGGCTAGGATTGCGATCGCTTCTCGCCAACAAGCCTTTTCAACCCTTCAACTTCAATCGCATACGTAGCCGGGAGTTTAGCGAGTGCACCAAGAACTACGGACGCCGTATCAGGCCCTAGCAAGCTTCCAGTGATCGATTTGATGTCCTCCCTCAGCAAGCTCAATTGATTTCCAAGCTGAAAATCCAGAAGGTCAACCTCTAGTCCTGCATCGCAGATTAGCACAATAGCATCGCATGTGCGCCGGATGGAATTTGCAAACACCTTTTGCTCCCTCCACATCTGTGCCTCTCTAACCGCGTCATTTAGCCGAATTTCCGCGAATTCTTCCTCCACGTATTCTCGCAGGCTCTTGCTGGCCTTCTCACCTGCTTTCTCAGCCGCACTTAACATCTTCGGAAGTTCCCTTTGAATCTCTATCCTCATTGCCTGCTTAACAGTTTCCAGCCCTTCCTTCAGCGCCTTCTCAGCATCATCCTTGTCTCTTTGATACTGACGGAAGTTCACAACCCAGTTGTAACCGAGCAGGATAAAAAATACCGTCACCAACACCGTAAGAGCCCAATGCACGGTGCTTAACAACCTCGCGTCGCAGTCCCGCATCACATCAAGTTGCGCCTTCAGAATGGCAACCTCTGCCGAACCACTGCTGGCCTGCGCTGTAGCAGAACCCACACGCTGAGTCTGGGCAACCGCCGCGTTAACCATTGTGATTACAGCGATGACAGAACAATACACCTTTCTCATCGTGATCTCTCCTATCCCTCTAAGCGTTTGGAGTCGACATGCAGTCTAAGACATCCTCCTTCCTTCGTCCATACTAGTATTCCCAATCCCTAGCGCTCTCCCTCTGCCAATCAACCGCACCGCCCCTGCCCCTGTCCCATCCCCGTCTCGTCGCGGCTTTCCGATCGTACGGTCTCGACTGGGGCGTCACGCTTCGCCGAAGAAATTCTCGCCATCTTTCGTTCCGCGTCCTAAGCTGTCGTCCCATGCCATCCGCGCCTGACATCATTGCCGATGCCGTCGAACGAGCGTTGCGCTCGGTCGTCGGCCCCGACCACGCGGGACCGGCCCTGATCCGGCCGTGCGCCGACCCGAAGTTCGGAGATTACCAAGCCAATGGCATCATGGCCGTCGCGAAACGCCTCAAGCAAAACCCGCGCGCGCTCGCGGACAAGGTCATCGCGCAACTCCAGGTCGCCGAGGTCAGCGAGCCGCCGACGGTCGCCGGAGCCGGTTTCATCAATTTCCGGTTGAAACCCGCATTTGTCGCGGAACACATCACTGCCGCCGCGAAAGATGAACGGCTCGGCGTGCCAGCGGTCGCACAGCCAAAAACAGTCGTCATTGATTTCAGTTCCCCGAACGTCGCGAAGCAGATGCACGTGGGCCATATCCGCTCGACGATCATTGGCGATTGTCTTGCGCGCGTGATGCGGTTCCTGGGACATCAGGTGATTACCGACAATCACATCGGCGACTGGGGCACGCAGTTCGGGATGCTCATTCTCGGTTGGAAACGGTTCCGGGATGACGCGGCGCTGAAGAAGGACCCGATCGCCGAGTTGGAACGGCTCTACAAGCTCGTCAGCGGACGAGAAGACTTGCGTGACGATGCGAAGGCCGAACTGGTCAAGCTGCAGCGAGGCGATGCGGAGAACACGGCGATCTGGAAAAACTTCATCGACCTGTCCGCGCAGGAATTTGCGGAGACATACCGGCGTCTCGGAGTGTCGTTCGACCACACGTACGGCGAGAGTTTCTACAATCCGAGGTTGAAGGATGTGGTCGAAGAATTAAAGCGCCTCAATATCGCCCGCGAAAGCGACGGCGCGATCTGCGTCTTCTTTGAAGATAATCCGGAACTCAAGGCTGCCGCGCCGCTGATCATCCAGAAAGCTGATGGGGCGTTTCTGTATGGCACGACCGATATGGCCACGTTGAAGTACCGCATCGACCAGTGGCATCCCGACGAGATCATCTATGTAACCGATGCGCGCCAGCAATTGCATTTCAAGCAGGTCTTTGCCGCGGCGCGGAAGTGGCTCAAGCCGGTCCCTGACCTGCGGCACGTGTATTTCGGCTCGATCCTCGGCGAAGACGGCAAGCCGCTCAAGACCCGCGAAGGCGCGCCCGTGAAACTCACCCAACTTCTCGATGAAGCCGAAGAGCGGGCGTTGGCGGTGGTCACGGAAAAGAATCCGGAGTTGCCGATTGACGCTCGCCAGGCAATCGCGCGCGCCGTCGGCATCGGGGCCATCAAATACGCCGACCTGTCGCAGAACCGGACGACCGATTACGTATTCAGTTGGTCGAAGATGCTGGCGATGACGGGCAATACGGCCCCGTACATGCAATACGCCTACGTCCGCGTGCAGAGCATTTTCCGCAAGGCGGGTGCTGCACGGGCCGACGTGAAGAGCGATCTGGCGAGTATCACGAGAGAACACCTTCTCGAACTGGACCACGCGGCCGCCGTGACGGCTGGTGTAATCCCAGCCCAAGTCACGCTCGAACACCCTGCCGAACTGGACCTCGCCAAGCACATCCTGCGGTTTCCGGAGACCCTGCACGCGGTCGCCGAGGACGACAAACCGAATTGGTTGACCAGCTATCTGTACGATCTGTCGGACAAATTCAGCACGTTTTACGAGAACTGTCCCGTGTTGCAGTCCGAGGAACCGACGCGTTCCTCGCGGCTGGTGCTCTGTCGGCTGACGGCGGATGTCATCAAACGCGGCCTGAATCTTTTGGGCATCGACGTCATCGAACAGATGTGAGCGCGGTGCAATTAGAAGCGATGATGAATAAGGGACCCCTCCCCTCACCTCAATCCTCTCCCCCAAAGGGGAGAGGAGGACGCCTCGCCCCACCGGGGGAGAGGCCGGCACCGCTGCTGTTTGCGGGGACGGGTGAGGGGGCTTAACACGGAGTGACTACTGTTGACCGCGACCGCACTCGACAGGCCCGTGGTGTGCGGCTAAGATTATCGGTGGCAACGGCGAACAAGCGATTTTTCAAAGGAGTGATGCGTCATGGCAAGCGGCATTGAAACCCTTCATGTATCGGACGAGATCCAATTCGGGCGGGACTGCGAAGCGACGCAAATCCCCAGCGGAGCGCGGATCGTGGTGCCCAAGGGCACACCCGCGTATGTGGGCCAGACGCTTGGCGGGAACGTCACGTTGCAGGTCTCCACGCTCGGCCTCGTGCAGGTGGCGGGACGCAATCTGGATGCGTTGCTCAAGGACGGCGTGCCCGTCGTCGCGCCGCCAGCCGGTTCGTCGATCGCTGATGAGAAGCCCGCAGGCCCAGCCGACGAAAAGGCGCTGTGGGAAGCGATGAAACAGTGTTACGACCCCGAGATTCCCTGCAACGTTGTCGATCTGGGTTTGATCTACGACGTCAAGTCCACGCCCCTTCCCTCGTCGCGCAGCCGCGTGGACGTGAAGATGACGCTCACCGCGATGGGCTGCGGCATGGGTCCAGCCATCGCCGCGCAAGTGCGCGACCGGTTGCTGGACGTGCCGGGGGTCGAGGAAGCCAACGTCGATATCGTGTGGGACCCGCCGTGGAACCAGGGCATGATCACGGATGATGGAAAGAAGCGGCTCGGACTGTGGTGATTCGCTCGATCCGTAACCAAAGACGCGCTTCGCGCGTCACTTCACTCGTTTGGCGTCGCCCCAGAGGTCTTCCAAGCCGTAGCGTTGGCGAAGCTCGGGGTGGAAGATGTGAATCAGCACGTCATTATAATCCATGACGATCCAGCGGCTGGGCGGATAGCCGTCGCGGTGCAGTGGGCGGATTCCCTCGTCGCGCAGGCGGCGGCCGATTTCGTCGGCGATGGCCTTGAGATGCGGCTCCGAGGTGCCAGTGCAGATGAGGAAGAAGTCGGCCACATTCGAGATGCCGCGCACGTCCAGAATCATGGCGTCCTCGGCCTTCTTGTCGAGGGCGATGGTGCGGCAGAGTTTGGCAAGTTTTACGGAGGCGAGCCCGCTAATGGCCTTCACTGATAGAGCCCGTGCCTCCGGATATATTCGGTAACCGCATCAGGTACAAGGTAGCGTATAGAACGCCCGCTGGCAACTCGCGAACGAATCTCCCGCGAGGCGATGCCACAGGGGTGTCCCCGCAACACATGTTGGCGGAGCCGTTTTCGCGAGGCCGCGTCGAGCCGTCGATCCACCACTGGCTTGGCCTCGAAGCCCGGCCGCGGCACGGTGACAAACGTGCACAGACGAACCAACCGCTGGGCCTCCCGCCACAGATGCAATTCGCCCAGTGAATCCGCGCCAATGATGAAATAGAAGTCGGCTTTCGGATTGCGCCGCCGCAGCTCCATTAGCGTGTCCACCGAGTACGATTTCCCACCGCGCCGGATTTCGATGTCGTCCAGTTCGAACCGGTCATTACCGCGGATCGCCAACCGAATCATCTGCAGGCGGTCGCGCTCGCCGGCGAGCACCTCAGCCGTCTTGTGGGGGGGCGTGGCCGACGGGATGAATTTCACGCGATCCAGTGCCATCTGTTCCATGGCATCCTGCGCGATCAGGAGATGGCCGAGATGGATCGGGTTGAACGTTCCCCCGAGTATGCCGATTCGTTTGCGTTTGCCCGCCATGATCGTGCTGACACTAATCAGACCGGCGCGGTTTCTCAAATCATTTCCTAGCCGGCCTCTATCGGGCGGCGCGTTTTAGTTGGACAAAACGATGCGGCGTTCGGAAACTGGCCCGTAACATGTCTTCCCGTGAGAACGTGACGATTGCGCCCGAGTGGCAGGAGTTGTTGCGCCAGCGCGGGCTGGTCAGCGTGGATGCCGTCTATCAACTGCGCGAAGGCACGATCCTCAAAGGAGGCACGGCCACCGAACTGCGGCGCGTCGAGTTGCGCGACGAGAAACAGGCCCGTGTCCTCTACATCAAGAAGTACTGGTATCCGACGTCCAAGTTGCGGTGGAGCGGATTTTATCGGGGGACGTACTTCGGGACATCAAAAGTGCGTCGCGAATATGAGAACCTGGCCCGCTTGCGGGCGTGGGGACTGGATGCCCCGTCGCCCGTGGCGTACGGCGAGGAACGACGCGGCGGTTGGCTGCACCGCTCCTTTCTCATCAGCGAAGGCGTGCCCGCGCCGTTGTCGCTGGATTTGTTTATCCGCGACGTCTTGCCGACGCTCTCGCCATCCGAGCGACGGCGAAAGCAGGAAGAACTCACGCGCGCATTGGCCGATTACACCCGGCGAATGCACGAGCATCGGTTTGTGCATCACGATTATTTCTGGCGAAATATTCTTCTGAGCGAACAGTCGCTTCGGCGCTTTTTCCTGATCGACTCCCACAAGGGCCGCCCGTGGAAATCGTGGGCAGAACTGCAGGCCCGGGCGAAGGATCTGGCGACGCTGGATTCACCCGCCCCATGGTTTTTCCGGCGGAGCGAGCGGTTGCGCTTTTTTCTGGTCTACCGCGGCCATGTGCGATTGACAACAGCCGACAAAGAGCTGATGCGATTGGTGCTGAGGCTCGCCGAACCGATGCGCCAGGGTCAGATGGACCGGGTCAGTCAGGCGCAGCCCATTACCGGCCGGGCAAGGAATACTGTGAGTAATCGACAAAAAACTCCCTCGCTTTGGAAACGCTTTCGCTATCGCCTGGAAGCTCTGATCCTGGAGTTCCTTGCGGCAACCGTTCCCCTGCTCTCGCGGAAAATGCTGGTTCGCGTCGCGAACGCCGCCGGCTGGCTTGCGTTTCACGTGGCGGCGAACGAGCGACGCATCGCGCTGACCAATCTGGACATCGCTTTTGGCTCGACCAAATCCCCGGAGGAGAAGCGCGGGATCGCCCGCTCGGCGTTCCAGAATTTTGCCCGCAGTTTCCTCGGGCTGTTCTGGGCGAAGCGACTCACACCGGAAACGCTCGACAAGATAGTCGAAATTGATCCCGATATCTTGCGCATGGTCCAGGCCGCCCAAGCCCGTGGCAAGGGCATCATTTTTGTGACGTACCATTTTGGCGAATGGGAAACACTCGGCGTGGCGACGGCATTGTTTGGTTTTCCCCTGATGATTGTGATGGAACAGCTCCGCAACCCGCACCTGACCCGTATTTTCGAGCGTCTGCGCGGCCATGGTGTCAACCAGATCATCCTGCAACGCCACGCGATGACCAAACTGCTCAAGACCCTGAAACGCGGGGAGGCCGTCGCATTGCTCATCGACTTGAACGCCGTGCCCAGCCGCGGTGGGATCTGGCTGGATTTCTTCGGGAAACCGGTGTTTGGGTTCTCGGGAGCGGCGGCCCTGGCCCGGCACACGGGCGCTGCGCTGATCCCGGCCGCGTCCCACCCGCTTCCGGACGGACGAATTCGCGCTGTCTATGGACCCGAGATTCCGTGCGCAAACACGGGCGATGAAGAGGCGGATTTGCAGGTCACGAGCCAGCAATGTCTGCGGTTTTGCGAGGACTTGATCCGGCGGGAACCCGAGCGTTGGCTGTGGTTTTACCGGCGTTGGAAGTTTCGGCCCAATGCGGAACAGCGGGATTTCCCGTATTACTCGCGCTGGATTGAGGAAGTCCGACCGGCCCGGGCGCAAAATACCGACGCAACCCAAAGCCCCAACGTCCCCGAGCAGAGCGGGCCGTAGGTCTGTGCGGCGCGGCTACCGGCGTGTCCAGCACGCGTCGGCGGAGATGAGGGAGACGCACCCGATTGCCAGAAAAGGATTCGGAACGAATGATTGGTAAGAATCCCTGCTAATCGAAGAAGCGATAGCGGAAGATGAACCAGAGAGCAGCCACGCCGTCTTTCCAGCCAATTTTTTTTCCTTCGGCGTAATCACGACCGGAGTAACTGACGGCCGTTTCGTAAAACCGAAATCGCCGGCGCGCCAGTTTCGCGGTCAACTCCGGTTCGATGCCGAACCGCTCGGCGTTAAGATTAAGTCCTTCCGCGCACTTCCGGCGGAACACCTTGTAGCCGACCTCCATGTCGCTGAGGTTCAGGTTGCAGAACATGTTGCACAGCAGCGTCAGGAATCGGTTTGCGGCAAAGTGCCAGAACAACAGGACGCGATGCGTGCTACCGAGAAACCGCGACCCATAGACGACATCGGCCCGACCGTCGAGAATCGGACGGAGAAGAGTCGGATAGTCATTCGGATCGTATTCGAGGTCGGCGTCCTGGATGAGCAGGATCTCCCCGGTGGCGTGCTCGATGGCGGTGCGGATGCCCGCGCCTTTGCCGCGGTTGTATGGATGAGAAAACAGCTTCACCCCGTCCCTCTCGGCGAGTTTCTTGAGGACTTGTCCCGTGCCATCCGTGGAAGCGTCGTCGACCAGAATAATTTCCTTTTCCAAGCCGCAACTATCGGCCTTGTGAACGCGGTCGACGAGTTCCTCCACTGTGCGGGCCTCGTTGAAGACGGGAATCAGAATGGATAGGCGTTTGAATTCGTCAGTCATTCGGTCCGTAGTATAAGCCAAAGCGATACTGGCTCAAAAGAAAAAAACGTCCAGTTCTGGTCCACAAGCAGAGTATGGCGTATTTACAGGGTCGCACTTGTTTGGGACTCCATTCGGTTGGCCCGGGCACACAACAGCAACCCTCCCCACACCGCCAGCGTCCCCCAACAAAGCGGTCCGTAGACCTGCAGCGTGCGGCTTGCGCCCATGGTGCCCAGCACCGCAAACCCAGCCAGCACCGTCCACGCCACGCGCCGTTTTGCGCGATCACCATCCTCCGTCGCCACGCGTGTCAGCAGCGCCAGCGGCAGCATCAAGGCGATGAAGTAATGCGACCACGACACAGGCGACCCCAACAGCATCCACGTCAGCATCGCGGCCAGCAGGAGCAACGTGTCATCGCCACGGGCGTGATACGCGACGCCACCCATCACCGCGAGCAGCGCGATGGCGATCGCCGTTCCGACCCAGCGCGCCTGCGCGTTGCCGGCCAGCCGGGCCGCCACGGCGGAGAGCGACTGATTCCGAACCAGCATCGGGCTGTTCAACTCGCCGAAGCGCGGGTCATTGACGTTCTCGGGATCTTTTTCCGGCTGTTGCAGCACCACGAACCACTCGCGCTGATACTGCCAATTCCTTCCCCAGCCATAAACGAGACTCGGCAACACGAACGTGCCCGCGGCGACCGCCACCAACGTCGCGGCCACCAATCGCCAACGCCGCCGCCACGCGTAGTAGAGCAGGAGCGCGCCGGGAAACACCTTCAGCAGAATCGCGCCCATCAAACACGTGCCGGCCCACACGTCGCGCCCTTTCCACGCGAAGTACACTCCCGTCATCACGAAAACGAAAAAGAACGGCGTGGTCTGCCCGCGCGCCAGGCCCGACATCAGCGGCCACGCCAGCAACAGCAGCGGCACCGCATACAGCCAAAGCTTCTCACGAGCCGGGCCACCCGCTTGCGCCATCTCGACCGAACACTTCACGCCCACCGCCACGGCCGCCACCGAGAGCAAATACCACAGCGCCATCGCCAGCCACAGGGGCAGCAGCGCAAAGGGCACGAAGCAAATCCCGCTCAACGGCGCGTTGTTGAGTTTCCAGTGACGCGGGCTTTCGACCTTGTAAATGTCGCGCCCATCCAACACCGCCTGCCCCACGGTCGTCCAAACCGTAAAGTCGATCCGATGCGCTTTCGATCCCCA
>Ga0187875_10000210_pt1 | contig 53617 bp, 58 predicted proteins | sample June2016WEW_17_1_2_FD_132978 | JGI IMG/M metagenome (GOLD analysis project Ga0187875, IMG submission 132978) | Peatland microbial communities from SPRUCE experiment site at the Marcell Experimental Forest, Minnesota, USA - June2016WEW_17_10 | ecosystem: Environmental > Terrestrial > Soil >...
AGCCGCGATCTCATTGGATTGCAAACAGCCGAAAACTCACCCTAGGGTTGGTACAAAAAAGCCGGTCCGATCAGTGATGTAGACTCTCTCATTCACCGTGGTACAAAAAACTCGGGCTGGTCACAGTGAAGAGAGCGTTCTCGCAGAGCGAGAAAAGCTTGATCGAGACGAGTAGTCGCTCAGTGTAGGCTCCCCGTTCAATTTTCCCGAATGAGAAGCAGTGTCGTACGCGTTCGGAGCACCCGCGTGCGCAGATGCTATCCAACGCGGGTGCTGTCCTAAATCTGTGTTGGTGGAAGATTCTTTGAGCTTGTTTGGACACCGAAGGCTCACCAAATCCTTGATTTTCGCTGCCCAGATGCTTAAATTAGGCGTGGTTTAATATGGTAGTTTTGGAACATCAATGTCCATTGTTGCCCATGCCCCAAAAAGCGAGCGCTCGTAAGTGCATTTATGTCAATCGATTAGCCGTGCATACATTGGAACCGCTCGTGCATCTAAACTCATAGATATGGAGAAAGAAGCCGAATGTTATTGACTTTCAGGAAGGGCGCAGCTAAAAAGCATGCGCCTGACGCGTGGGAGGTTACGATGAATCTCAAGGATACAGCTGATCCGCCCAAGTCACCTCCGCCTCCTCAGCTCCACTGATCGCTGAGCCACTCGAAGTGCTCATAGGCCGTTGGTTGATGCTTGTCCCGCCGAATCTTTTCGATCCAAGGTAAGATTGTCGAGAAGTAGTGAATAACTAGGCTTCTGTGGACATTCTTCAACGTACCCATGTCAATGACTCCACTTCTCGCTGCATAGCCTACTTCTTCAAAAAAATTGAGCACATCGGCCGCGACCGCCTTTTTGTGCGGGTCCCTATTGAGAATATCGCACACTTCAGCGGCATCTTTTCCTTCGATTTCATCCAGCAAGCGCCTCCACTGTTCGCGAGTCCTTGCAAGGTTTGGCTCATTCCATCGGGCCGCTATCGAGAAAGCTCGTGAAATCTTCTCGTCGGATAATGCTTTGTCGCGTTGTTCAATTGTGATTTGCAGGCCGCGCCCGACGTAATATGCGCTTAGAATGCCCGCCCCAACTCCGGCCGAAATGCCGAAAAACTCGATTTGCGATCTCCAATTGGGCACCCAAATAAAGCCAGCGGTTAACAAGAGTATTGCAATCAGCAGCAAAAGAGAGACTGTCACAGGAAATTGCAATTTGAAGATCTCTCCAGGCGACGCAGCGTTGTTGTCTTTTCCCATCATTAAGACCTTAGGGGAATTCCTATTTCTTCCCTGTCGGTTGTGCATCAGGTTTAACGTCCGCACTGGATTTGCTCAATCCATCTACGAATTCGGCTCTCAAGCGCCGCATTAATTCAAGAGCCTCCCGAGCCTGAGGATTGTCAAATTGAGGCGGGATGGTCGAAGGAACATCGGGCGGCAAAGCGGAAGCGGGTACTTTCACATTGCCGTTCTCAGTTTCATAGCCTTTTAAATGCAAGTTCATGTAGTAGAGAAGTACCTTCACTTCCGGCCACGCAAGATTGATCGAAACCAATTGTTCAACACCTGGCTTCAAGGGGTTGCGCACATCGAGAATCCCAAAAGTTAGTTTCAGGTCAAACGCATTGCCCTCAAGCTGTACGTTATTGGCGTAGAGTGCGAAAAAGTCCTCACTTCGCCGAATATCGAACGGTGCAGTGATAGCGCCGGGCGAATTCGCAGCCGTAGAAGGAGGTTTCGGCGGTGTAGAGTCCATGATTTCTCCTAGTTGGTGCCGGTCTTCGGAAAAGGTGTGACCCAATTCGCTGCCAACGGACGGAACGCGGGCCGATCACCTTGGCCAAGGTTGTGTAGTGGCCCGCTCTCGAACTTGATCGGTCCTTCAAGTGAAGGAAATAAGCCCAGCGGGTCAGGATTAGCGTACGCACCAGCCGCCGTGTGGGATTTAAGCACTGCGGCAACTGAAGCAGCTACCACCGCCGCATCCTCAAAATTGCCTTCTTCCTCTTCTTGGTCAAAGTTTGGAACCGCGAGCGATTCAGTAGACAGCCCGGTATCCTCAAACGGCGTTCCGCTGACCCAATCCACCAATTGACTGTAAGGAACGAATCTAACCACCAAGGCAACGTCCAGGGCTGCTGCCAATCTTTTTAGCGTGCGTATCGTGGATTTCCCGTACCACTCTGATTCGAGACGAGAAATGGCGTTCTGGTTCATGCCAACCATCTCAGCTAGTTGTTCCTGGCTCAACCCTTGCTTGCCTCTAATCGCCCGGAGTTGAAACGCGACGGTCTTGTCTACGTGAGATGAAACAAACGCTGCGCGTGACTCCCTACTCCTGCGCAGTCTCCGAATCAGGCCGTTCCTCGAATTCAAATTCGGGCGCACGAGCCTGCTTTCGCTCAATCTCTGCCATCCGGTCTTTAGCAGTCTTTTTGCCGTGTCGATCATTGCTCACCTTCTTGTCTGTCCCATGCAAGAATGTGTACGACTGCCGGATCCAAGTTGGTCCAAAATAGCCGTAGACTCGATAGCGAACCTTGCCAACCCTGAACCTAACTTCTGATATTCCGTCCTCCAGCCTTTCAAAATGCGGAAACTTCCATTCCTGAATAGGTGAATGTTGCAGATAGCCAACAACATCGCGCATCTCGTCACTAGCTGATTCCGGGAGTCCGTTAAACCAATCTTGAACCGGCCGACTTCCGGCCATAGACTCGTAGCCGCGAAAGGTCCAATTCCAATCCTCGTTCTGCTCCGCCATAGGATACCACAATTTTGATATATTGGCGTCAAGAAAGACTTCACCAGCCCACTTGATTATACATCAAATTTGATGTATACCACGTAAGGTCATGAAAGAAAAAGGCCAGCGAGACAACCGTGGGCCGATTGAAACGATGGCACATTTGTCCTTGGGCGTGTGGGACGGCTCCCGCCTAAGCCTTAGTGGGGCCCCAAGCGGGAGGTTCGATTCCCCCCAAGTCCAACCAGACCTAAAATTCCTCCCCGCAAGCTGTGGCAGCCGCGCACGGGGAAATGTCCTCGGGTATGAGCCGAAGACAGGGCTGGAAACTCGCTGTCATTCTCGCCCTAACACCCCCAGGAAAGCAAGAGCCAAAGTGACGTATCACAACTGTAATACCCAACGCTCCAAGTTCGGGCGAGATCGCAAAGGCCATCAACGATTCCGGTGCCGCACTTTCACGAGGACGTTTACGCTATCACACAACGGACATCTGCCCGGAATGTACGCGCGTACGGAAAAGGCAGCATCGCGCCACTTCGGCGATGGAGTTAGGAATTTCAGGCGCACGTGGACAATGGAGGAACCAAAACATGGAAACGATTAGAGATCAAAAGTTTGCGGGACGCACGTTTGTTCTAGACGATGTTGTGTTTATCAACTGCGAGCTGAAGGATTGCGACCTTTACTATTCGGGCGGCGACCACGAGTGGATCAACGCGAAGTTTGAAGCGTGCCGCTTCCACTGGCGTGGACCCGCGAGGAACACCGTGATGTTGTTACAAGTGCTGGGATTCCTGAAGCCGCCGACTGGGGCACAACCGCAAGTGCCAGCGACATCGGCGGTAAAACCAAACTGACTTGCTGTCTTTTCGTGGTTGCTCTTTCGGGAGAAGAGGATACCACCAACACAGACTTAGGACAGCGCCCAAAATGCGCGGAAAGTTGCACATAACCTAACGTTAGCTTATGCTTTCCTGATGAACAAGATTACCGAAGCAGCTAGGAAGATGGCCCGGCGCAGTGTCACCACGCGGCGACGGAAATGGGGAGCGAAAGGATTCCGTGAGCGGATGCGCGCCTGGGGCAAGCTCGGCGGTCGGCCTCGCGCCAAGAGAGGAAAACAAAATGGAAACTGACACCGTGATACTTGCGGACACGCGAGAAGACTCTAACGGTCGACGCAACCCGCGCGGTCTCTTCCAAAGATTGCCGGGAAGGAATTCTCCGTGGTGGATTCGCTATGTGGACGCGCAAGGCCGCTTTCGGCGCGAGAAGGCGGGCACAAAGAGCGTGGCTATTGAACTTTACCGGAAGCGAAAGAATGAGGCTTTGGAAGGCAAGAAGCTCCCGGAAAAGCTGCGAAGCGCCGCAGTCGGATTTAAGGAAATCGCGAACGACGCGCTCGCCTACTCCAATACAAACAAGCGCAGCTACCGCGACGATGCTTATCGGATGCAACAGTTACTCGAATGGTTCGGCTCTCGCGTCGCTGACTCAATCACGCCGCAAGAAATCGAACGGGCGCTCGCCGACGCCGCGGAGTCCAGGAAATGGCTGCCAGCGACAGCCAACCGACATCGCTCGCTACTTTCAATGACTTACCGGCTTGCAATCCGCAATGGAAAGGTTCGCGAGAATCCAGTACGGCAGGTGCCGCGTAAGCGGGAAAACAACATCGTCGCTCGATTCTTGGAAGCGGAAGAGGAGGGCAAGCTGCGCGCCAAAGTCCGGGCGCTTTATCCCGAGAGGGAGCCGGAATTCAGCTTGGCACTGCACACCGGAATGCGCCGAAACGAACAGCACCGCTTGCGCTGGCAGGATGTGAATCTGAGGGCCGGGATTATCACCATTGCGCACAGCAAGCACGGCGGAGCCAGGCACGTGCCGATAAACTCCGTGGCTGAGAACGCTCTGGAGATCCTCTCGAAGCACCGCGATGGCTCCGAGTACGTTTGCCTCGGCTCCGCCCGCCGCGACGGCCGAGATTGGGAGCGATGGTTCGAGGAGTGCGTGCGCGAGGCCGAAATACGCGACTTCCGCTGGCACGATCTACGTCACACGTTCGCTTCGCGGCTGGCGATGGCCGGGGTCCCCCTGAGAACCATCGCGGAATTGCTAGGGCACAAGACGCTGGCAATGGTCATGCGTTACGCCCACCTTGCCCCAGCGCACTTGCGCGATGCCGTCGAGCGGATAGTGGGACCATCAACCGACACCGCTACCGACACCGGCACGGCGGGAGCTTCCGGGCAACGAGCGGCCTTGCTGAACTAAAGTTTTACTGTAGAATCAGTTGCTCGACGGTGCAGAAGTGGCGGAACTGGCAGACGCGCAGGACTTAGGATCCTGTGGCCGAAAGGTCGTGGGGGTTCAAATCCCTCCTTCCGCACCAGCTCAGTTCGCGGCGCGATCGGCGCCGGGCGTGATGCCGCACAATGCCTAGCGTTGACGCTCACGCGGCGATTCTCTATACTGAGATTTCTTTCCTTCGCTCGTCTTTTTCCCCTGTGCTAATGTTTCGGGCGCCATTCGATCGATTGGGCGCTGCAAGCAGCGCGACGGTGGAAACGACTTGCTGAAAGCAGAGGCTCGATGACGGAAGCGACGTGCCGGCGCGAATTGGAGCTGGAAATCCCGGCTGAGGACGTGCAGAAGGCCGTGACCAAAGTGGCGAATGAATTCGCCAAGGTCGCGCGCGTGCCGGGATTTCGTCCGGGCAAGGCGCCCGTGACGCTGATCCGGCGGCGCTTTGCCGAAGAGATCAAGGGCGAAGTGCTGCAATCTCTGCTGCCACCGACGATCGAAAGCGCCGTGGCCGATCAGAAGCTTGTGCCGGTGACGCAGCCGCACGTGGACAAAGTGGATTTCGCGGAAAACGGGCCGGTGAAATTCGTGGCTTCGTTCGAGGTGCTGCCGGAATTCACGCTCGGCGAATATAAGGATCTGGAAATCGAAATTGAAGCGCTGGCTGTGATCGACGCCGACGTGGAGAAGACGCTCGAGGAATTGCGCGACCGCGCTGCGACGACGGCGCCCGTTGAAGGCCGGCCGATCGCCGACGGCGACATCGCGCAACTGAAGCTGCTAGGCACACCCGCCGGTGGAGGCGAGCCAATCCAGGCCGACAGCGTGAATTGCCAGGTGGGCGGCAGCGACACGATGGGGCCGTTCAACGAAAATTTGCGCGGGGCGTCGGTCGGTGAGCATCGCGAATTCGATGTGCCCTATCCCGCGGATTATCCGGACGCAAAGCTCGCGGGCAAGACGTATCACTACGGCGTCGAGGTTCTGGGCATCCAGCAAAAGATACGGCCGGAGCTGAACGATGAATTCGCGCAAAAAGTGAGCGATGCGAAAACCGTCGACGAACTAAAAGCCAAGATTCGCCAGAATCTGGAAGCCGCGCGCGACCATCGGCAGAAGGATGAGGCGCGCGAGAAGGTGCTTTCAAAGATCGTCGCCGCTCACGACTTCCCCGTGCCCGAAGCGCTCGTCGAACAGCAGATGGACGTGCGCCTGGAGCGCGCAGTGCGCTCGCTTGCGGCGCAGGGAGTGGACCCGCGCGCGGTCAATGTGGATTGGGTTGGCCTGCGGCGGCGTCAGCGTGACCGCGCGGTGGAAGACGTAAAGGCGGAATTGCTGCTGGACCGCATTGCGAACGAGGAAAAAATCGAAGTGAGCGACGAAGAAATCGAAAAAGAGCTGAACGAAGCCGCCGAACGCAGTGGCGAATCGGCGATCGCGCTCCGCGCGCGCTTGACAAAGCAGGGAGCGCTCGATAGGATGAAATCGAAGCTCCGGAGTGATAAGACTTTGGAGTGGCTCTGCCAGAGTTCCCGGATCCGGACCCAACCAAAGGTAGAAACCTAAATTCTGGCCGGCTTCCTCTCCCGATCCCTAGTCACGATAAAGATACGATTAGCTAACAGAAAGATTAGAGCCGGATACGAACAGCATATGCGTTTCAAGATGGAACCGTTGGAGATGAAATTTCGATGAAGTATTCCGACCAGCCCGAATCCTACGCGACGACGCTTGTGCCAATGGTCGTCGAGCAGACCAATCGCGGCGAGCGCGCTTACGACATCTATTCTCGCCTGCTGAAAGACAATATTATTTTCATCGGAACGCCGATCGACGATCACGTGGCGAACCTGGTGACGGCGCAGTTGCTCTTCCTCGAAGCCGAGGACCCGGAAAAGGATATTTCGCTGTACATCAATTCGCCGGGCGGCTCAATCACGGCGGGCATGGCGATCTACGACACGATTCAATTCGTGCGGCCCGACGTGGTGACGATTTGCGTGGGCCAGGCGGCGTCCATCGCGGCGCTGCTGCTGACCGCGGGCGCCGCGAAGAAGCGATTTGCGCTGCCCAATTCACGAATCCTGATTCACCAGCCGTGGATGTCCGGCCTTTCGGGCCAAGCGACGGACATCGACATTCACGCCAAGGAAATTCTGCGCATGCGCTCGGTGATCAATGCCCTGCTGGTGCACCACAGCGGGCAATCGGCGGAAAAACTCGAACACGACGTCGAGCGCGACTTCATCATGTCCGCGCAGCAGGCCAAGGAGTACGGCCTGATCGACGAGATCATTTTCAAGCATCGCTAGCCCGTACGTATCAGTTAGTAGCCATTTCGAGCGCGAGCGCACGGGGACGGGATATCGAACCTCAACTGGGCCTAGAATGATTTCGCGGGACTCCTTAGCCTCCGGAACCGCGAGAGGAAACAACGCCGGTGAAAAAATCGACCACCGAAGACCCGCTGCGCTGCTCGTTCTGCCATAAGACCCAAGAGCAGGTCGAGAAACTGATCAGTTCGCCTTCGGATTATCCCCGCGCCTACATCTGCAACGAATGCGTGGGCGTTTGCGAGCAGATTCTCGAGGAAGAAAAGCGCGAGCAGTCAGGCCCGGTGAATCGCCGGTTGCCAAGGCCTCCGGAGATCAAGGCGTTCCTGGATGGCTACGTCATCGGTCAGGACAAGACGAAAAAGAAACTGGCAGTCGCGGTTTACAACCATTACAAGCGCATCTTCCTGAACCGGCAGCCGGGCGACGTTGAGCTGACGAAATCGAACATTCTATTGATCGGGCCGACGGGCACCGGCAAGACCCTGTTGGCGCAAACGCTTTCGCGCATGCTGGATGTGCCGTTTGCGATCGTGGACGCAACTACGCTGACCGAAGCGGGCTACGTCGGCGAAGACGTTGAGAACATTATTTTGAAGCTGCTGCAGAACGCCGACGGCGACGTGACCAAAGCGCAGCAAGGCATCATCTACATCGACGAGATCGATAAGATCTCGAAGAAAGATGAGAACCCTTCGATCACGCGCGACGTTTCCGGCGAAGGCGTGCAGCAGGCCCTGCTGAAGATTTTGGAAGGCACGATCGCCAACGTGCCCCCGCAGGGCGGCCGCAAGCATCCGCACCAGGAATTTACGCCCGTGGACACGACGAACATCCTGTTCATTTGCGGCGGGGCGTTCGTTGGCCTGGAGAAGATCATCGAACGGCGCGTGGGCCAAAAGTCGCTGGGCTTCCATACGGATGCACAGCCATCGACGGCGAATCGCCGCAATATTGAAATGCTGGAGCAGGCGCAGCCCACCGATCTGATCCGCTACGGCTTGATCCCGGAGTTCGTGGGGCGCTTGCCGGTGCTGGGCGTGCTCGGCGACCTGGACAAGGCCGCGCTGATGCGCATTCTGACCGAGCCCAAGAACGCTTTGATTCGCCAGTATCAGCGGCTATTTGAATTCGAGAATGTGAAGCTGCAGTTTACCGACGACGCGATCGAGACCGTGGCCGAGTTGGCTCTGCAACGCAAGGTGGGCGCGCGCGGACTGCGGATGATCCTCGAAGACCTGATGCTCGAGCTGATGTACCATCTTCCTACGCAGCGCAAAGTACGCGACTTCTCCGTGACCGCCGAAATGGTGCGCGGCCGCGAAATCAACTGGGGTCTGCTCGAGAAGGCCGGCTGAGCCACAGGAAGCATAAAAGAATTCAGCACACGAATCGCCGGGCAAGAATCTGTAATCTAATGGGATACGTATAGTAGCGATGTTTAACCGCGAAAAAGCCGAATTGAAGCGCGTGCCCATGATGCCGGTGCGGGATATGGTCATCTTCCCGCAGATGATGACGCCTTTCATCGTGGGGCGCGAAAGCTCCGTGCGCGCGCTCGAAGACGCGCTGGCCGGCGAGAAGAAAATCTTCCTGGCCACGCAACACGACGCCTCGATGGACGATCCGCAGCCGGACCAGATCTACAACGTCGGCACGCTGGCGAACATCGTGCAGAGCGTGAAGCTGGCGGACGGCAACATCAAGGTGCTGGTGGAAGGCGTGGAGCGGGCCAAGGTCGTGCAAGTTTCCGTGGACGACGGCTTTTTCCGCGCGACGCTGCGCACGGTCTCCACGCGCATCGAGCCTTCGCCGCAACTGGAACAGATCGTCTCCAAAGTCACCAGCTTGTTCGAGCAGTACGTGAAGCTTTCGCAGAATTTGAATTACGATTCGATGATCGCCGCGGTTCGCGCGGACGATCCCGCCAAACTTTCCGACAGCGTAGCCTCCAACCTGCAAATCGCGGTGGAGGAAAAGCAGGAATTGCTGGAATGCTTCGATCCCCTCGAACGGCTGACGCGCGTCGCCGACATCCTGGAAGGCGAACTCGAGAAGCTGAACGTCGAGCGCAACATCAATACCCGCGTGAAGCGCCAGATGGAGCGCGCGCAAAAAGAGTACTACCTGAACGAGAAGCTGAAGGCCATCCACAAGGAACTGGGCCGCGGCGAAAAGAACGAACTCGAAGAGCTGAAAAAGAAAATCGATTCCGCGGGCATGCCCAAAGACGCCCACGAAAAGGCCACCCAGGAACTCAAACGCCTGGAATTGATGCCGCCAATGTCCGCCGAATCTACGGTGAGCCGCAATTACCTGGATTGGCTGCTGGCCATGCCGTGGAAAAAGAAATCGAAAGAGATTCGCGATATCGCGGCCGCCGAACGCATCCTAGAAGAAGACCATTACGGCCTGGAAAAGATCAAAGAGCGCATCCTGGAATATTTGGCCGTGCGGCAATTGGTGAAGAATCCGCGTGGATCGATCCTGTGCTTCGTCGGACCGCCGGGCGTGGGCAAAACGTCTCTGGCGATGTCCATCGGCCGCGCCACAGGCCGCAAATTCGTGCGCGTTTCGCTGGGCGGAGTGCGCGACGAAGCGGAAATCCGCGGCCATCGCCGCACCTACATCGGCGCGCTGCCGGGACAAATCGTGCAGATGATGAAGAAGGCCGGCACGGTGAATCCGATCTTTGTGCTCGACGAAGTGGACAAGATGTCCACCGATTTTCGCGGCGATCCTTCGGCGGCGCTGATGGAAGTGCTGGACCCGGAATTGAATCACGCGTTCACCGATCATTACCTCGACGTCGAATACGATCTCTCCAAGGTAATGTTCGTCTGCACCGCCAACGTGCTGCACACGATTCCGCAACCGCTGCAGGACCGCATGGAAGTGCTGCGCCTTCCCGGTTACACGGAATTGGAGAAGCTGCAAATCGCCAAACGCTTCCTGGTGAAAAAGCAGTTGGAGCAAACCGGATTGACCGCGGACAATGTGACCTTCACCGACGAAGGCCTGCAGCACCTGATCCGCCACTACACCCACGAAGCCGGCGTGCGCACTCTGGAGCGTGAGATTTCCAGCGTGTGCCGCAAGATTTCGCGGCGCGTGGTGAAGGAAGGGCGCGACGTCAAAGTCGAAGTGACGCCGGCCAACCTGAACGATTTCCTGGGCGTGATCAAGTTCCGCGAATTGTGGGCGCAGAAAAAGAGCGAAATCGGATTGGCCACGGGCCTGGCGTGGACCGAAGTGGGCGGGCAGGTGCTCTCGACGGAAGCGTCGCTGATGGCGGGCAAAGGCCGCTTGACTCTGACGGGCAAGCTAGGCGACGTGATGCAGGAATCGGCGCAGGCGGCGATGAGCTACGTGCGCTCGCGCACCAGCCAACTCGGGCTGCCGCGGGATTTCTACCGCCACCTGGATATCCACATGCACGTACCGGAGGGCGCGATTCCCAAGGACGGGCCTTCTGCCGGAATCACTATCGCGACGGCAATCGTCAGCGCACTGACGCGCATCCCGGTGCGCTGTGACGTGGCCATGACCGGAGAGATCACCTTACGCGGCAAAGTGCTGCCGATCGGCGGCGTGAAAGAAAAGCTGATGGCCGCGCATCGCGTCGGCATACGCACCGTGATCATCCCGAAGGACAACGAAAAAGATTTGGCGGATATTCCCGCGGAAGTGCGCGCGGACCTCACCATCTGCGTCGTCGAAACAATGGACGAGGTGCTGCAAGCGGCGCTCGAACGGCCGATTGAGCCGACAGCGCCGGGCCCGGTGCCGGAAGTCGCGGCGGAATATGGCTCCGGCCCCGAAGCCGACCAGGAATTGACGAACTAGATTCACGTAACAGGGCGAGCGTCCTCCGCTCTGTTTCCCGGGGCTGCACCAGGGTGGGCTGCCACGGGACGTTCTGGAAAGCGAAACGCGATGCGCCCTGCCGGGCGCGTCACCGATTTCCCACTGGGACCGCGATGGACGTTCCGAGGTCCGCTCGGAATTTCCCGAAATCGCAATCGAGATTTGAAAGCGAAAAACCAAGAAACTCGCAACACCAACGCCACAAGAACAAGGAAAGAAAACGATGAGCATTAGCCTGGCAGAACTGAAAGAGAAAAACATTACCGACCTGGCCAAGATCGCCAAAGATTTGGCGATTCCCGGCGCCAGCGGCATGCGCAAGCAGGAACTGATCTTCCAAATCCTGCGCGCACAGACGGAGAAAAACGGATTGATCTTCTCCGAAGGCGTGCTGGAATGCCTGCCGGATGGCTTCGGCTTCCTGCGCGCGCCGGAATACAACTACTTGCCGGGGCCGGACGATATCTACGTCTCGCCGTCGCAAATCCGCAAATTCGATCTGCGCACGGGTGACACCGTGTCGGGCCAAGTGCGCCCACCAAAGGATGGCGAGCGTTACTTCGCGCTGATCAAAGTCGAGGCGATCAATTTCGAAGATCCCGAGGTGGCGCGTAACAAAATTTTCTTCGACAACTTGACGCCGCTTTATCCGCAGGGCCGGCTGAAAATGGAAGTCGGCAAGGATGTGCTGACCGGACGCGTGCTGGACTTGCTGTGCCCCGTTGGCAAGGGACAGCGCGGATTGATCGTCGCGCCGCCGCGCACCGGCAAGACGATGATGCTGCAATCCATCGCCAATTCGATCACCACCAATCATCCGGAAGTCGCGCTGATTGTGCTGCTGATCGACGAGCGGCCCGAGGAAGTCACGGACATGCAGCGCACGGTGAAGGGCGAAGTGATCAGCTCGACGTTCGATGAGCCGCCGCAGCGCCACATTCAAGTGGCGGAAATGGTGCTGGAGAAAGCCAAGCGCTTGGTGGAGCACAAGCGCGACGTCGTTATCTTGCTCGATTCAGTGACACGTCTCGCGCGCGCCTACAACGCCGTCACGCCGCCTTCGGGCAAGGTGCTTTCCGGCGGCATTGACGCCAACGCCTTGCAGCGCCCGCGCAGATTTTTCGCCGCGGCGCGCAATATCGAAGAAGGCGGCTCGCTCACGATCATGGCCACGGCCCTGATCGATACCGGCAGCCGCATGGACGACGTGATTTTCGAAGAGTTCAAAGGCACCGGCAACATGGAAATCAATCTTGACCGCCGCTTGGTGGACAAGCGCATTTTCCCGGCGATCGATATCAATCGCTCCGGTACGCGCAAGGAAGAATTGCTGATGCCGCCGGACGAACTCAACCGCGTGTGGGTGTTGCGGAAAGTGCTCAATCCCCTGTCGCCGGTCGAAGCGATGGAATTGCTGCTGGGCGCCTGGTGAAGACCAAATCCAACGCCGAATTTCTCGCCTCGATGTCGAGCCCGAGCTAGAGTCGAGTTCCAGCGCCGCGCCGCGTTTCGTTCAAATCACGAGAACATTCTAATTTGTCGCGCTCGGTGCCGGCGCCGCGGGCTTCGCTTGCTCGGCCGCCACCCACGCGTGGACTCGCGCGGCCAGCACGTCCATCGGCAGCGCGCCTTCGCCGAGCACCGCGTCGTGAAACGCACGCTCGTCAAAGCGCGGGCCCAATTGCTGTTCGGCTTCGGTGCGCAGCCGGCGAATCTCCATCTGACCGATCTTGTAGCCCAGCGCTTGGCCCGGCCACACAATGTAGCGATCCACTTCGACCGTAGCGTTGTGCTCGGAAATGCTGGTGTTGTCATGAAAGTATTGGATGGCTTGATCGCGCGTCCATCCTTCGGAATGAATGCCCGTGTCCACAACTAAGCGCACGGCGCGCCACATTTCGTTCGCGAGCTGACCGAACTTTTGGTACGGATCGGTGTAAAGGCCCACCTCCGAGCCCATCGTTTCGCAGTAAAGCGCCCAACCTTCCGTGTACGCCGTGTATTCCATCTGCTTGCGAAATTCCGGCACGCCCTTCATTTCCGCCGCCAGCGAAATTTGCAAATGATGGCCCGGCACGGATTCGTGCAGCGCGAGCGATTCCATCTCCCATTTCGGCCGGTGCGGCAAATCGTAGGTGTTCACGTAAAACCAACCCGGCCGTCCGATTTCCGGCGCGCCGGGCTGGTAGTAAGCCGAAGTTTGCGATGGCGCAATCGCGTCCGGCACGGGTTGCACGCCGTAGGTGAGCCGCGGAAGCGTGCCGATGATCTGCGGCAACTGCGGATCGATGCGCTTATCGAGGTCGCGATAGGCCATGAGTAAGTCATGAGCGTTGGTAAAAAAGAATTGCGGATCGGTATCCAGGAAGTGGAAGAAGTCCTGCATCGTGCCGTGGAAGCCCGTCTCCGTCATCACTTGTTCCATCTGCGCGTGAATGCGTTTCACTTCGTCCAGGCCGATCTGATGAATCTGCTGCGGCGTCACGTCGGTGGTGGTGTGCCAGCGGACGTTGTAAGCGTAGTTGGCCGCGCCGCCGGGCAGATCGCTGATGGAGATTGTGTCGACGCAGTGCGGAATGTAATCGTTGACCATGTAATCGTGCAGCTTGCGAAAGGCCGGCACGAAATCGTCGCGAAAGGCCGCGCGCGCTTCGTCGTGCAATCGTTTCTGATCGGCCGCGGGGACCGTGTCGGGAAAATGTTGGAACGCCGCGAGCAACGGGCTTGAATCGGGATCGTCGACGATTTGATCGCTGATCTGCTTGGGAACGTCGCGCAAAACAATTTTGGCCGGCGTGTCGTGCTGCTTCAGACCTTCTTGCATCTGCGCGATCGTCTGGTCCACCACCGTGGGGACGCCGCGCAGCCTCTTGACGATATTCTCGTAATCTTCCGCGCGCGCAGCCGGCATCATCTCAATCACTTGAAGTATGCCGGTCTGCACTCCGCCCATCTGATCTTCGGGCCGCAGCAAGTTCCCTTGGCTCACCGAGGCGAAGGGATTCGGTTCGTAGTGGAAGCGATAGCCTTCCGCAGCCTCGGCGAGCGTCCTCTTATATAGATCGTAGTTGAGCTGGTCCTCCGTGCTCAGTTGGATGCGGTCGATCCCCGCGAGCGTTTGAAGCGCAGTCTGAATGTGCGCAACGCGAGCGGCAACGGCTGCGGACGAATCGTCGGTCCAGCGATCGTTGAATCCTGCATAGCCGACGGCGGTGGCGAATTCGGGATACGCCGCCATCCAGTATTTCCAATCGTCATCGAAGAATTGCTTCAGGCGCGCCGATTCTTTGGCGGAAACGCCCGCCGCGGCACTTTGCGCGCGCCCGGCTTCAGGAAAGAGTGCAAGGCAACCAACGAGAAGTGTGAAAAACAAGATGCGGCTCACGATTCAACCTCCCCGCAAAAATTGCAGACCGTAGGATAGCTCCCCCGCGAAACACAGACAAATTCGGAAGGCCAGGACTTCGCGCCACGATCCGGCCGCGCTACGGCCGGGCAGCCTCGCCCGGCGCGGCACGATCATCGCGCTCCCGTTCGCGCGCGAGCAAGACGATCAAACGCGCGGTTTCTTCGGCGCCCATCGCCGTGTTGTCGACAAGCACCGCGTCTTCGGCACGGACGAGCGGTGATGTCGCGCGCTCGCGGTCGCGTTGATCGCGATCGCGCGTCTCGACGAGCGTTTTCTCGTAGTTGGATACTTCGTGCTTCTCCTGCTGCTGCAGCCAGCGCCGGCGCGCGCGCACTTCGAGCGAAGCATCCAGGAAAATTTTCAGCTCCGCAGCCGGAAACACGACGGTGCCGATGTCGCGCCCTTCCATCACCACCGCGCCACCCGCGCCCGCGCGCCGCTGCTCGGCAACGAGCACACGACGCACGCCGGCGAGCGCGGCCACTTTCGACGCCGCAACGGAAATATCCTGGGCGCGAATGGCCTCGGTGACGTCTTCGCCGTTCAGCCGAACGCGCTGGCCTTCGGCGTGGCGTTCAAAATCAATGCGCGTGGCCTCTGTCAGGCTTTCGAGACGCGCGGGATCGTCAAGAGAGACGCCTGCGCGCAACGCTGCGAGCCCGAGGGCGCGGTACATCGCGCCGCTATCGAGATAGGAGTAGCCCAGCAATTCGGCCACGCGCCGCGCGACGGTGCTTTTGCCGGATCCCACCGGCCCGTCGATCGCAATGGTCAGTTTGCGCAAGGGAAAATTGTCACGGTGATTGCCGCGCGGCGTCAAATGCGTTTGAAGGCGCGCTCGATTTCGCGCATCGAATAGCGCAGCACCACCGGCCGGCCGTGCGGACAGCTCATCGGCGCTTCGGTGCGAGCCAATTCGTCGAGAAGCCATTCCATTTTCGTTTGATCCAGCGGCATGTTGATCTTGATCGCCGCGCGGCACGCCGTGGAAGCGGCGATTTTGGCTTGCAGCGAATCGATCGAGATGCCCGCATTTTCGCGCTCGATGCCGTCCAGGATTTCCAGCAGCAGGCGCTCCGCATCCGCGCTTGAAATTCCCGCGGGAGCAGCTTGGATGGCCACGGTGCGCGGCCCCATCATCGCGACGTCGAACCCATTGGCCGAAAGCTCCTCCGCGATGCGCTCGAAAATTACCAGTTGACGCGGCGAAAGTTCCGCGACGATGGGCACCAACAGGCGCTGCCCAGTCAGCGCGCCTTCGCGCCGCGCTTTCAGATGCTGCTCGAACAGGATGCGCTCGTGCGCCACGTGCTGATCGATGATCCACAAACCTTCGCCGTTCACGGCCACGATGAAACTCGAGTTCACTTGGCCCAGCGGCTTCAGCGCGCTGAGGCTCTGCGCGCTGGCGGGTACGTCCGCGTGCTGCGCGGCAACCTCGCGAAAATGCTCGGCGAAAACGGTCGGAGCCACGGCGGCATCGGCTCCGAATGCACCCAGAGCCGCGGCCGCACCGGAAATTCCGGGCGCGCCAAATTCAAATCGTTGCGGCACGGGCTCCGCGGGCGCCACGCTCAACTGAAATTCTTCGGCCAGCCCCGTATCGGCGAGCGGACCCATCGGCGGAATCACGGCGCGCGGCACGCCGCTTGCCACGGCGGAATCGCTGGCGCCGGCTGCGGCGCGAAACGCTTCGACCGCATCGGCTGCGCCGACCGCGACGGGCGCGTTGGGCGCGTTGGGCGCGTTCGCGGCCTGTGGAAAATTCGGAATAGGTTTCGCTTGGACCAGCGCCTGGCGAATCACGTCGCGCGCGAAATCATGCACGAACTGCGGATGGCGGAAGCGCACCTCGATCTTGGCGGGATGCACGTTCACGTCGACCTCTTCGCAAGGCAAATCCAAGAACAGAAGCACGGAGGGAAACACATTGCCCGGCATCAAATTTCGGTACGCCTCGTGGATGGCGTGCAGGATCAAGCGATCGCGCACGAGGCGGCGATTCACGAAGATGAAAATATTGTTGCGATTCGCGCGCTGCACTTCCGGGCGCGAGACAAATCCGCCGACGGAGAGTTGCGCGGCGCGTTCGTCGGGTTCGAGGTCCGGCTCCGTGATCGCCGCGCGCAGCGGCGCGGCGGCCGCTGGCAGCTCCAGCAATTCGTCGAGCACCTGCCGGCCGAAAAGTTGATAGACGCGGTCGGCCAGACTCGCAGCCGGCGGCACATTCACGATTTCCTGCGATGGCGTCTTAAGCACGAAGTGCCGGCCGGGATGGGCGAGCGCGTAATGCGTGACGAGCGAAGCGATGTGGCCGAGTTCAGTCGACTCCGACTTCAGAAATTTTCGCCGCGCCGGAACGCAGTAGAACAGATCTGCGACGCTGACCGTGGTTCCAACGGGCGCGCCCATCGGTTTCACGCCGATCAGTTTGCCGCCGGCGAATTCGATGCGCGTTCCTTCTTCTTCCTCCGCCGCGCGCGTTTCCAGCAGCAAGCGCGAAACCGACGCGATCGATGGCAGCGCCTCGCCGCGAAAGCCGAGCGTGGCGATGGAGAGCAAATCGTCGGAGGTGCGCAGCTTCGATGTGGCGTGCCGCTCGAACGCCAGCAGCGCGTCATCGTGCGCCATGCCGCAGCCGTCGTCGGAAACGCGAATCATGCGCTTGCCGCCGGATTCGGCTTCGACGCGCACCTGATTGGCGCCGGCGTCGAGCGCGTTCTCGACCAACTCCTTCACGACCGACGCCGGCCGCTCGACAACTTCCCCAGCCGCAATGCGATTCGCGACAGCTTCCGGCAAAATGCGAATGCGGCTCATTCCTTCACCGCGATGCCGAGGTCGTCGAGTTGCTCACGGCTGACGCTGCTGGGCGCATCGGCCATCAAATCTTGCGCGGCCGTGGTTTTTGGGAACGCGATCACTTCGCGAATGGATTTTTCGCCGGCAAGCAGAGCGACGACGCGATCGAGACCCAGCGCGATTCCGCCGTGCGGAGGCGTGCCGTACGTCAGCGCGTCGAGGAAGAATCCGAAGCGAGTGCGCTGCTGCTCCTCGGTAAGGCCCAGCGCGCGAAATAGGCGTTGCTGCACTTCCTGCTGATGAATCCGAATGCTGCCGGAGCCCAGCTCGACGCCGTTCAGCACCAGATCGTAGCCCTTCGAGCGCATCGAAAGGCGCACGGCGTCGGACGGATCTTCAAGCTTCGGCAAATCCTCGTCGACAATCCCCGTGAATGGATGCTGCGCGCTGACCACGCACTTCTCCGATACGCTCCATTCAAACAGCGCGAAACCCGTGATCCACACAAATTCCCACTTGCCGGCGGGAATTAGGCCAAGTTTTTCGGCCAAATGCAGCCGCAATTGCCCGGCGACGAGTGCGGCAGCATCCGTGCCGGGAATTTGCTCCTTCGCAGCGACGGCGACGACGAGATCGCCCGGTTTGGCTTCGGCGGCTGCGGCGATCGCGCGAACGGCGTCAGCGCCAAGAGTTTTTTCAAGAGAGGACGTCGCGCCCTCCGCCGCCACTTTAATTGTGTACACGCCGGATGCGCCGAGCGATTTCGCGCGCTCCGTCAATTCATCGAGCTGTTTGCGCGAAAACGCAGCGCCGCCAGCGGCCGCCAGCGCCTGTACGTTGCCTTGGAAGCCAAGCTTCGCTTGCGCCGGCGCGAAATGCGAAGTTACGTCGTGCAATTCCATTCCGAAGCGAAGGTCGGGTTTATCGGACCCGAATCGGCGGATCGCCTCGCGATATTCCAGGCGCGGAAACGGTCCTTTGATCTCGATGCCGGCCGCGGCGCAGGCTCGCTCCATCACGCGCTCGATCACACCGAAGATCGCGTCCTGCGTGGGAAACGACATCTCGAAATCGAGCTGCGTAAATTCCGGCTGGCGGTCGGCGCGCAAGTCTTCATCGCGGAAGCAGCGCACGATCTGGAAATAGCGTTCCATGCCGGAGATCATCAAAATTTGTTTGAAGATCTGCGGCGATTGCGGCAGCGCGTAAAACTGGCCGTGGTGCACGCGGCTGGGAACCAAATAGTCGCGCGCGCCTTCGGGCGACGAGCGCGTGAGCATCGGCGTTTCGATTTCGTAAAAACCAAGCTCGTCAAGCGCGCGCCGAATCTCCAGAAGCACGCGATGGCGCAGCGCGATATTGTGTTTGGGCCGCGAGCGCCGCAGATCCAGGTAGCGATAGCGCATGCGCGTTTCTTCCGTGGCGTTCACGTCGTCTTCGATAACGAACGGCGGCGTTTTCGCGGTGTTCAAAATGCGCAACTCGATGGCGATCACTTCGATTTCGCCGGAGGCCAGTTCGGGATTGGCCTTCTCTCGCTTCACCACGCGGCCGTGCACCGCAACCACGTATTCCGTGCGCACTTCGTCGGCGCGTGCGTGCGCCGCGGGATATTGCTCTTTGTTGAAGACGATCTGAGCAATGCCCGAACGGTCGCGCACGTCCAGGAAAATCAGCTGGCCCAGATCGCGCCGCCGATGCACCCAGCCCGTCAGCGTGACTTCGCGAGCCGCGTCACCGGCGCGTAAATCCCCGCACGAATGCGTGCGCTGCCAATCTCCCAAAGTGTCGAGCTGCATGGTCACGCGCCCCGCTCAGATGTCCGTTCAGCTAAAAGATACGTCAGCAATTCCGATTCGCCCAGCTTTTGCTGCGTGCTATCGGCTAGGCGCTTGATCGTGAATACGCCGGCCGCCAATTCGTCTTCACCCAAAATGATGGCGTGGCGCGCGCCCAAGCGATCCGCCAAATTCAGCGACTTTTTGAATTTCATTTCTTCGGCGGGCAATTCCACGCGCAGCCCCTCCGAGCGCAGCCGGCGCGCCAGTTCCGCCGCTGCCGGATACGTCGCTGCGCCGATCCACGCGAAATATACGTCGAGCCGCGCGGCCGGCGCCGCTTCTTCCGTCTCCTGTAACGACAGAATCAGACGGTCGGTGCCGATGGCGAAACCGATTCCCTTCGTCGCCGGACCGCCCAGCGACTCGACCAGACCGTCGTAGCGTCCGCCGCCGCAAATCGCGTCTTGCGCGCCGAGACCCGGCGCGGTGATCTCAAACGTCGTGCGCATGTAGTAGTCGAGCCCGCGCACAAGGCGCCAATTGATTTCGTACGCAATGCCGCGCAGATCGAGTTCCGCGCGGAGCTGCGCGAAATGTTCGCGGCACTCCGCGCAAAGATGATCGGCGATGCGCGGAAGCGTTTCGATCACGGCCTGCTCTTCAGCCAGTTTCGAATCGAGCACGCGCAGCGGGTTTGCCTCCACGCGGCGCTGGCTGTCCGCGCCCAGCTTGTCCTTCACTTTCCGCAGCGCTTCGCGCAGTGTTTCGACGTACGCCGGCCGGCATTGCTGGCAGCCAATCGAGTTGATCGCAAGTTTCGCACCGGCCAGCTGCAAGCGATCGAGAAACGCCATCAGCATCTCGATCACTTCAGCGTCGATGCGCGGATTGTCGGACGCGCCCAGAACTTCGGCGCCGATCTGGTAGAACTGGCGATAGCGCCCCTTCTGCGGCCGCTCGCGGCGAAACATCGGACCGATGTAATAGAGCTTCACATCGCCCGGCAACGTGTGCATTCCGTGCTCGATATAGGCGCGGCAAACGCTCGCCGTGCCCTCCGGCCGCAGACTGAAACTTTCGCCGATCCGAATGTAGGCCGTCGATTGCTGTAGGAGCCGAGTGACGCCGATAATCTCCGCATCGTTCAAATGTTCGGCTTTCGCCAGCGCCTCAAGGCGCGCGACGCCCGACAAGAAATACTCAAAGAAAGTTTTGGCCTCGTCGTCAACCTCAAGAACGCCCTGAGCGATCGCCTCCTCGCGGCGCTTGATCAAATCGTTGGCAAAACCCAGAAACGCGCCGACGTCGCGCTGATCCATATGCGCCGGCGTCACGAAGTTCCTCACATCGTCTCGCGCGCGAAGCAGCGCACCGCCGCCCTCCTCGTCAAACGAAAACATTTCCTTGTTGACGACGTCGGTGTCCGCGCCGATCGAACGCGCAAACAATTCGGTCTGCTCGAATATCGGCAGCCTGATTTCGGAGAAGCGAAAAGACGAGAATACTTCGCGCGCGGCTTGCTCCACGCGATTCCACAATGCGGATTCCGGCGGCGTGATGTCACGAACGCCTTTGATGGCTTGAAACTTCACTGGTGCCTGCTTTCCTCTGTCGCGATTTCCGCTTTGTAAGTTTCCGCGTACTCGACGTAGCGCGCGGCGTAGCGGTCGATGCCTTCCAAATCTTGCGGCGTCAGCGCGCGGTGAAATTTTCCAGGATGTCCCAAGAACAGCGATCCTGGCGGCACGACGGTGCCCTCCAGAATAAGCGTGCCGGCGGCGATGATCGAGCCCGCTCCGACGCGCGCGCCATTCAGCACAATCGCGCCCATGCCGATCAGAACGCGCGATTCGATCTTACAACCGTGCAGCACCGCGCCGTGGCCAATCGTGACGCTATCGCCCAGCTCGAGCCCGAATTTTTCGCGCATCACGTGCAGCACCGCGCCATCCTGGATATTCGTTCGAGCGCCGATGCGGATGGCGTTCACATCGCCGCGAATCACCGTGCCCGGCCACACGCTCGAAGATTCGCCAATGGTTACGTCGCCGATGACGACCGCGGCCGGATCGACGTAAGCCGATGAAGCGATCTTGGGCCAATTCCCGCGATAGCTGCGAATCAAGAAGACACCCGGCGCATTCGGCGAATGCAACACGCACGAACGAACATGATCAGAAACGTCACGCTAGCACACGCCTTTCAGACTGACAAGAAATCGAACCGGCGTGCCCGTATCCAACACGCACTCGTGCAGAAAGCAAACGGTTCCACGTGAAACATTGCGGAAATTTCTTCGACGGCATTCGAACGGCGTGGCACTTAGGCGCAAGCAATCACACGATTTCAAGCCGCGGCCCGGCTCCGGCGCTTCGAACTTCCTCGGCGCGCGCGGCAACGGCGCGGGCCATGGCGTAAAGACTCGCGGCGCCCGGAGCGTCTTCTCCCTGCGCGGCGACGGGCTTGCCGGAATCGCCGCCGATGCGAATCTTCGGCTCGATTTCGATTTCGCCGAGCAGCGGCACGCCAAACTGTTCAGCGACGCGCCGCCCTTCGCCCTGCCCGAATACGTCCACGCGCTCATGGCAATGCGGACACGTGAGGTAGCTCATGTTTTCGACGACGCCCAAAATTTCGACGTTGACCTGGCGAAACATCTCGATAGCTTTGCGCACGTCGGCCAGCGCAACGATCGACGGCGTGGTGACGACGACGGCCCCAGTGACCGGGACGGTCTGAATCAACGTAAGGTGGACGTCGCCGGTGCCCGGCGGCAAATCCACGATCAAGTAATCGAGCTTGCCCCAAATCACGCTGCGCAGAAACTGCTGGATCACGCTGTGCAACATCGGCCCGCGCCAAATCATCGGCTTATCGCCGGGCATCAGCAGACCCATCGAGATCACTTTCAGGCCGCACGCCTCGACCGGCAAAATCTCGCGCTCACTCAGCGCCTGTGGCTGCTCTTCGGTGCCCAACATCAGCGGCACATTCGGCCCGTAGACGTCGGCGTCGAGCAATCCCACCGCCGAGCCCATGCGCGAAAGCGCGATCGCCAGGTTCACGGCGACGGTCGTTTTTCCGACACCGCCCTTTCCGCTGGCGACCACGATCAAATTCTTCACACCCTCGATGGGCATGCGTTCTTGCGGTGCTGCGTGACCTGGCGGCATGTATGGCTTTCTCCCAGCGGCGGCAAGCGGGCCGGCGCGAACCTTCATTTTGAACGAGAACGCGGCGGGTGTCACCCTGCAATACGCGTCGCGATCCGCCATGGCCGAAACGCGCGCGGAGCCGCGCTTTGCGCGTGGCGCGCGGAGCGCGGTACAATGAAGTGTTGATTGGACTTCACTGGAAGCAGTCCCGGGACTGTGGGACTGCTTCTGTTGCATTCGGGGCGTTTCTGCGCGGCGCGGAGCGTGCGCGCGGCGACCCTGCTTCAGGAAAACGATGAAAGTCGAAGAAATCATAGATGGCGTAGTCGCGCGGTTCATCGGCACCAAGCACGAGCGCGACATCAAGAAAATTCAACCGCGCATTGACGCAATCAATGTGCTGGCGCCCGAATTTGAAGCGCTCACCGACGCGGAGCTTCTGGCGAAAACGGCCGAACTGCGCGCCGTGGTGCAGGCGAAGCTCGCGCAAGCCCCTGCGGACGACCCGGAATACCTCCGCAGCTGGGAATACAAGCAACTGGTGAACGAAGCGCTCGATCTGGTGCTGGAACCCGCATTCGCCGCGGTGCGCGAGGCCGGCCGGCGATTCCTGGGGATGCGGCATTTTGACGTGCAATTGATCGGCGGCGTCGTGCTGCATCAGGGGCGCATCGCCGAAATGAAAACGGGCGAAGGCAAAACCCTCGTGGCCACGCTGCCGGCGTACTTGGAATCGCTGGCCAGCCGCGGCGTGCACATCGTCACCGTGAACGATTATTTGGCGCGTCGCGACGCCGAGTGGATGGCGCCGATTTACAAGGCGCTGGGTCTGACGGTCGGCGTGATCGTGCACGACTTGGACGACGTGCAACGCCGCGCGGCCTACTACGCCGACATCACCTACGGCACGAACAATGAATTCGGTTTCGATTATTTGCGCGACAACATGAAATACGACCTCGCGGATTGCGTGCAACGCGGCCATCACTACGCGATCGTCGACGAAGTGGACTCGATCCTGATCGACGAAGCGCGCACCCCGCTGATCATTTCTGGTCCGTCGGACGAAGCCGCCGACAAGTACTACCGTATCGACAAAATCATTCCCAAGCTGATTCAGGAAATCGACTACACGGTGGACGAAAAACAGCGCACGGCGACGCTGACCGAGGAAGGCTTCAGCAAGTGCGAGCGATTGCTGGGCATACCAAATCTTTCCGACGCCGTAAACATTGAGACGATGCACCACGTGTATCAAGCGCTGCGCGCGCACGCGCTTTACAAGCGCGACGTCGATTACGTCGTAAAAAACGGCGAAGTGGTCATCGTCGACGAATTCACGGGACGTGAAATGCCCGGCCGCCGCTGGTCTGACGGATTGCACCAAGCCGTTGAAGCCAAGGAAGCCGTGAAGATCGAGCGCGAGAATCAAACTCTTGCGACGATCACGTTCCAAAATTACTTCCGCATGTACAGCAAGCTTTCCGGAATGACCGGGACGGCCGAAACCGAGGCTGCCGAATTCCACAAGATCTATCACCTGGACGTGTGTGCGATTCCACCGAATCGCACGCTGGGCCGCCACGAATTTAGCGATGTGGTCTATCGCACGGAGGCGGAGAAATTTGAAGCCGTGGTCAACGGCATCATGCAGGAAGACAACACCTACGAGCACGGCGTGCGGCAAATCCACGAATCCGGGCAGCCCGTATTGCTGGGCACGATTTCCATCGAAAAATCGGAGCAGCTCGCCGAGCATCTGAAGAAAGCCGGCATCCCGCACCAGGTGCTGAACGCCAAGCAGCACGAGCGCGAGGCCAAAGTGATCGCGCAGGCCGGGCGCAAAGGCGCCGTCACCGTCTCCACCAACATGGCCGGCCGCGGCACAGACATCCTGCTGGGCGGCAATCCGGAAGCGATGACGCGCGAATATTGCCTGAAAAACAAGCTGGCCATTCCGCACGCCGCGGCCTCGGCGGTGATCGGCTCGGAAGATCCGGGCGGTGAAGCCCCGCCGAATATGGTGTTGTTTCAGCACGAAGGCAAAATTTTTGAAGTGCCGCTGGACCAGTGGAAGCCTCTCAACGACGAGTTTGCCCGGCAGTGCAAGTCCGAGCACGACGAGGTGGTGGCGCTCGGCGGATTGCACATCCTGGGAACTGAGCGGCATGAGGCGCGGCGCATCGATAACCAACTTCGCGGACGCGCGGGACGCCAGGGCGATCCCGGCTCATCGCGATTTTTCCTTTCGCTCGAAGACGATTTGCTGCGCGTTTTCGGCGGCGAGCGCGTGAAAGCCTTGATGTATCGCCTGGGAATGACGGAAGGCGTGCCGATCGAATCCCGCTTAATTACCAAGCGCATCGAAACCGCGCAGGAATCGCGCGAAGCGCAGAATTTTGAGGCGCGCAAACATCTTCTGGAATACGACGACGTGATGAACAAGCAGCGCGAAACGATCTATTCGATTCGCCGCTCCGCGCTCGAAGGGAAAGATCAGAAGCAATACGCCATGGGCATCGCCGAAGAGCTCGCCATGGAGATCGTCAGCAACACTTGCCCGCCGCACGATCACCCCGAAAAATGGAATACCACGGCGCTCGCCGGCGAACTACTTGCTCAATATGGCCTGGACCTGAAGGCTGCTGGAATCGATCCGACGGCGCTCAATCATGTGGAACTTACCGACGCGGTCGTTGTCGCGGTGAAGCAACGTTACGAAGACAAGGAAAAGCAGTTCGGAAGCGAGCTGATGCGCTGGCTCGAACGCCGCGTGATTCTGGATCGCGTGGACACGCAATGGAAAGACCATCTCCTTACGCTCGACCACCTGAAGGAAGGCATCGGCCTGCGCGGCTACGGTCAGAAAGACCCGCTCGTCGAATTCAAACGCGAGGCCTTCACGCTTTTTGAAGAGCTGATGGGCCGCATTGACGCCGAAACCGTCCGCTATCTTTTCCTGATCCAGCCCGCGCGGCCCGAGGATCAAGCCAAAGAACTCGAGCGCCGGCAACGCAGACAGCAACAGCAGATGCAATACCAGGCCGGCGCCGCCCAGGCCGAAGCCCCGAAACCCGTGCGCACGGGTGCAAAAATAGGACGCAACGATCCCTGCCCCTGCGGAAGCGGCAAGAAATACAAGAAGTGTCACGGCCAAGCAGCCTGAATCGGCACGCTCGCTCGATTTTTTCTTTCCCAAATTGGATTCCGCGTGCATCCGATGGTCGCTTCGTGCGACTATTAACTTGCCGAGAACCCTATTTTCCCTTTAGCATGGACAGCTGGCGGCAGGGCCGTAAGAATCGAAGCACGAAAGTTACGGATTCGATGTAGATAGGAGGATCGTCCGATGCGTAGAGTGGTGTTGATGGTTTTTGCGTCCGTGCTGGTATTTTCGCTTCGGGCCGCGGCGCAGGACACAACCGTGACGCTTGCGCCGAGCGCACCCGCGGGCGCCGCCGCGACTCCCCCGGCCTACAAGGTGGGCAGTGATTTCCCACTGCGACTTTCCATGAGTTACCAGTTCACTGGATTCCGCAACGTAGACGGCATGACGTTTCACAACAACGGAATCAACACGGACTTCACCGGTTACACCGGCCACGATTTCGCTCTTGAGGGTACCGTTGATGCGGGATGGGGTTGGGCTCCGATGTCACCGACGTACAAATTGGAACAAAGCTACGTTTTCTACGGCGGCGGGTTCCGCATCGGACCCGAGAAGAATCGATTTCAACCGTGGGCCCACGCCTTAGTGGGGGGCATCCACATGCGCTTTACCCAGACTTCACTCGCATTGGGCAGCGACAATGGACTCGCCTGGCAAGTCGGAATCGGCGCAGATGTCAAGATCGGAGCGCGGATGTTCTGGCGCTCCTACGGAGATTATCTTGGGACGCAGGTGTTCCATGCCCATGTCCCTCAGGCAAACTACCAGGTCGGTACCGGAATCGGATTCGCGTTCTAAAGCGCGCCACACGGCAGCGCCAATCCTAATATCCGCTTCGCGTTCCGTCGCTGTACGGCGAGCGGGACTTTTCGGAGCATCACCTCTGCGCCCGTAGTGCCCATCCACCGATCGTCGTCATCGTCTCTCTCGTGGGTTCCCACTTGTACGGATAGAGTTGAAGAAGTCTGGCCGGATCGGGGTGATGCACTTCGACCCGTCTAGCTCATCTGGATCATGCGATTCTCACCCCGGCACATTTCTATCCCGATCTCGGAAGCCTCGCACGCCCGGCCAGCGAGTTCGTCCCTCTAACTGCCTCATTTACAATCGTTGGCGCGCTCTCGCCGTCTGGTAGAGCTCGTGCAACCATGGCATTCATTAGTACCGCTGCGCTCCGCGCGGGCACGACTGGGGGTGTGTGGTGGTGAGTGTCCTACGTTGTAAGAATGGCGATTGTAACCGCGACGTTCTGCCCACCTTGGCGGCCCAAGGAGTTTGTCTTGAACACTATCTAGCGACCGCGTTTGACCGCCTCTCAACGGCCCTAGAACTTTGCCACAACGGCAGACCGGTCGATCCTAACGCAGTCGATTGGCTGCTTTCGCAGGGTGACTTTGCGGCTCAGACATTGGCGCAAGGCGATGGGGCGAGTGACCCGCTAGAGCGGACGCGCCTGCTGGAACTGTTGCTATGCCTGGCAAACCTCCACGAGTACGTCCAACATCATTCCATTGAACCGCCGAGCTCTGGGCGAACTGCACGTGCGGCGCAGGCGTCGTAAGCGCCACAGGCATAGACGGCATATACAGAGTTATCGACGTCCATGGCTCACGGATCACCGACAACCGACAGATATCATCCCCAGATGCCTTCCATTCCGGGAGTGCCGTCAGGCCGGCGCGGCCGCTTCGGCGCGTTCTTGAAGACTGGACTGGGAGGCGTCCTACTCGTCGCGCTTGGCCTGCCCATCGTGGGCGGCCTCGCGCTGGGAATTCGCCACATGATGCGGGTCGCCAACACTGCTGCGCCGGCTCTTGCGGTGCAACACACGGAAGAGAGGACCACGGCTCCGGCAATCGCCCCGCCTCCGCCCGCTGATTCAGTGCCCAGCGACATAGGAGAGATCGCTCCTCTTTCGGAGCTGGCAAAACCCTGGTCGTCGAAAGCGTTCACGTTCGTGCGGCCGCTTACGCACGAAAATATTCCTGCGATGGTCGTGCGCCTTCCAGGCACAGCCGCGGGCAAGAGTGGCGCGTACTGGGCATTTTCCGCGACGGAGCCGTTCGGCACCTGCCAACTGCTCTACGTCACGAACATCGCGCTGCTTGCCAGCCAGTATGGATTCACGGCGCAGCATCCTATGGTCGTGGACCCATGCACGCAGACGGTTTTCGATCCGCCGCGCATGGGGCAGCGCAGCGACGGCGCTTGGGTGCGCGGCGAAATCGTTCAAGGGGGCGGACTGCGACCGCCGATTGCCATTGAACTAAGCGTCCGCGGAGATTCTCTCTACGCTGACCGAATCGAGTAGGTCGCCCCCGTCGTCTCTGCGCAGGAAGTCCCATTGCGGTACACCCCCTCACCCAGGATCTCGACCCGTCCAAGTCAGTTTTATCCGTAAAACCGTAAACGCCCTACCGTTTTATGTATGGAAAATCTCCCATTATTCAGCCCTGTCAAGCCGCGCCCAAAAACCTATAAAAACAAAGGCTTTAAAACGTCAACTATAGTGCCAATTTGGACTCATTTGTGCAGGCGTTCAACCTATACAGGAACGGTCCTGAGTGGGGACTGAAGACGGGTAATCGGGCTCTCTAATTGCATCGGTGCAAGTTTAGTTGAACGACCAGAATTGGGCGGTTTCTGAGCCTGAGCCACTGGGAGTTTTTGTAGTTTTTTTTTATCACCATTCAAATTGTGACATATTTCCATCACCCGAGCACGGGTAGGGGGAAACTCAATGAAGAACAGTCGGTCGATCTGGGCAGCCGTTGCATGCTTCGCGGTTCTGGTGGTTGCTTTCTGCGTGGTGATTTCCAACCCTGCGTTCGCGCAGACGATCACGACCGGAGAAATCGTCGGCATCGTAAGCGACCCATCCGGCGCCGCCGTGCCCAATGCTTCCGTCTCCGTGAGAGACACATCCAGGGGCACGGTTCAGACCGCGACTACCGACAAAGACGGCGTCTACCACATTTTGGAGTTGCTGCCCGGGGACTACTCGATTGCGGTGACGGCGAGCGGGTTTAAGACTTTCACGAGGCAAGCGCACGTAGCCGTCGGACAAGTTGCCACGGCTGACGCGAAGCTAGAATTGGGATCGACTTCACAGACCGTGGAAGTGACCGGGCAGGTTCCTCTGCTGCAGACGGAGAACGGCAATTTGGGCACCACCGTCAGCCAGACACAGGCCGCCAACATTCCGAATCCTGGCAACGACATCACCTACATCGCACAGATCACGCCCGGAACCACGATGAACACGGGCGGCGGTGGCTACGGCAATTTTTCGAGTTTCGGGATGTCCGCAGTATCGAATCTCTTCACGCTCGATGGCATGGACTCCAACGATCCCTTCCTGAACCTGAACAACTCCGGCGCCACGAACCTCACTCTCGGCCAGAACGAAGTTGCTGAGGTCTCCGTTGTGGGTGACGGTTACTCCGGAGAATACGGCGGCTTGGCGGGCGCCAACGTCAACTACGTCACCAAGAGCGGGTCAAATCAGTTCCACGGAGAAGCCATCTGGGATTGGAACGGCAGTGCGTTGAACGCGAACGGCTGGTTCAACAACGCGAGCGGAACGCCGAAATCGTTCGTGAATGCCAATCAATATGGCGCCGATGTCGGCGGCCCCATATGGAAGAACAAGATCTTTATCTACTTCGATGCTGAGGGCCTCGACCTGCTGATCCCGACGAGCGGAAGCGCGCTCGTACCGAGCCCGCAGTTCGCAATAGCGGCTCAGGACAATATCAATGCGCTTTACGGCTCGACTTCAACCATCGCGAAGTTTTACGCAAATATGTTCACACTGTACGCTGGGGCGCCAGGCGCTAGCCGTGCGACGAACAGCCTGGGAGACGATGGTTGCGACGGGAGCGAATTCTGGTTCAATCCCGTTCTCGCCGCTAATCACGCGATTCCATCGGCAGACCGGGGATTTGGCGACCATGATCCAACCAATAATCCCCTGGGGACAGGAACGCCCTGCGCCCTGAAATTCATCTCGAACGTCGGCAACAAAACGAGCGAAAACCTGCAGGCGTGGCGGTTCGATGTGAACCTCTCGAATAAGGACCGCCTTTTCGTCAGAATGCAGCACGATCTTGGCAACCAGGCGTCATACACCGACGCGATCAACTCGCTTTTCAATGCCCAGAGCAACCAACCCGAATGGCAGGGGCAACTCGAGGAATCGCACGACTTCGCCGCCGGAGCAGTAAATCAGTTCATCATGGCCGGCCAATGGTATAGCGCGATTTTTGGCAACGCCAGCTCATCGGCTACGCTTAGCTCTTTCCCGACAACGCTTCTGATGGGCGGCGGCCAGTTCAGCGACCTTGGTGGGGAAGACTATCTGTGGCCCGAGGGCCGCAAGATAGCTCAGGCTCAGGTTTCGGATGACTTTGCGAAACCTTTCGGAAAACATACCTTCAAGATCGGCGTGAAGTTCCGCGAAAACTGGGTCTCAAACGAGGACTACGGCGTCCTCTCGAACGGGCTGATTATCCCAATTACACTAGACGCCTTTTTGTCGGGCGGCACGGATCAGATCAATACTTTTCCGTCCTCAGAGAGCCCGAGCCCAACTCCCAACTACACCGAAGACGATGAGAATTCCTTCCCGACGTCTGCGGAACAACCCTTTTCGGTTTGGAACATAGGCGGCTACATCGAGGACGACTGGAAACTGAGACCGAACTTCACGCTGACGCTGGCATTCCGCGGCGACCACTCGAACATCGCCACATGCGGTCACGCTTGCTTTGCTTCGGCCGCTACGGAGTTCACTTATCTGCCGACGTCTCCGAACACGCCGTACAATCAGCTGATTCAGACGGGCCAGTCCAACATGCTGCCGTCGCTCACCGTTTTTGAGCCTCAGCCGCGCGTCGGATTTGCATGGAACATTCACCATACAGTCGTTCGCGGCGGCGCGGGCATCTTCTACGACAATTACCCGGGTTCACTTCTCGACAATTTCTCCGAGAATCCGCCGACTGACCCATCGTTCACCACAATTTCGGGTACGATATCCTCTTTGTCGGACCCGGCCAGTCTGCTCGCAAACGCCGCGTCTTCAAATGCGGGGTTCCAAGCTGGGTTTAAATCTGGCAAGACATTTAATCAAATCAACTCGACGGTAGCGAATTTCTCGCCGCCCTCCCTAGCGGTCGCTGTGGACTACCCGAAGGCGCCCCAATACCAAAAGTGGAGCCTCGAGGTCGAACAGGGATTCGGCCCGAACACTTCACTCAGCGTGGAGTACGTCGGCAACCACGGGATTCACATCCTGGATCAGAACAACGGCATAAACGGATGTAATGCCACGGGAGACTTCAAGAGTTTGCCGACTTGCAACGTGGGCGATAGCGGATTCAATCCCAACTTCGGAGAAGTCACCTACGCGGAAAGCATCGGCGTCGCAAGTTATAACGGCGTGACCGCGTCGTTCACTCATCGCTACAAAAGCGGCCAGGTGCAAATCAATTACACGTGGAGCCACACCCTGGATGACGTGTCAGACAGCGGCGAACTCCCGTTCTCATACACGGCCGTCGGAGCATCGAACGGAAGTCTTCTGAACCCCCAGAATCCGTTCAATCCCCAACTCATGTACGGCAACTCGGATCAGGATATACGTCACGAATTGACGGCGAATTACGTCTGGGAATTGCCGATCAAGCGATTCCTCACGTTCGGTCACGGGCCGGACCGGCTGCTGAAGGGCTGGATGGTGAACGGATTCCTGCAAGTGCGAACGGGCTTCCCGTTCTCGCTCACGGATCTGGCAACCGGTTCATCCCTGGAGAACGGGGCATACGGTGCTACGGTCTTGGGGACGGTCGTAGCGAAGGGCGGAATTGGCGCCAATTGTGAGACCACCTACGGGGCCGGGCAGCCGAGCCTCGGAATTTGCTTGAACCCCAACGACTTCAGCGAGTCGCTTAGCGGCTTCGGCAACGTGGGACGAAATACTTTCCGAGGGCCGTCTTACTGGAACTCCGACTTCTCGATCGTGAAGCACATTCCGATATATGAAACGGCGGAACTCGCGATCGGAGCGCAGTTCTATAACGTGTTCAACCATCCGAATTTCCAGGCTCCTGTCGCGGACACGTCGAGTTCACAATTCGGCGAGCTGGTTCCGCCGACGGTTGCTCCACCCACGAGTATATTCGGATCGTTCCTGGGCGCGGACGGGTCACCCCGTTTGATACAGGTTAAACTTGAGGTTAAGTTCTAGGCCCAACCGCATAATCACTTGGTAAGGGAGGGCCCCAGCGCGCCGGGAAACCGTCGCGCTGGGGCCCTCTCACTTTTGGTGCGTCAGCTAGTTCGGATGATTTAACCGGCTAGCCAGCCTGCAGCAACTTGGTGGTGCCGGCGGAAAAATTCCAGCACCCGCGCTTCGCCCCAGAAACGCTCGGGCCCATTCCAGCGCGAAATGAATCCGCAATGGCCACCGTGCGCGGGCGCCTCGAGCGTCACATTCGGGTTCTCGCGGATGGCGGGCACATCGAGCGTGTGGTACGGAACGACAGGATCGTCTTTGGCCGTCAGGATTAGCGCCGGAACGCGCACTCGATCGATCACGCGCAGGGCGCTCGAGCGCTGGTAGTAATCCTCCGCGTCGCGGAAGCCGAACTGCGGCGCGATGATCGCGTCGTCAAATTCGCGCACCGTGCGCACGCGCGCCAAACCCTCCACGCGAATCGTCCCGGGGAAAACACGCGCCTTGCGCAGCGTGCGAGCTTGCAGATTCCTCACGAAATGCCGCTGGTAAATGAAGTTGCGGGATTCCGAGAGCGCGTCGGAGCAGGCGGAAAGATCGAGCGCGGGGCACACCACAGCGAGCGCGCGAAACTCCGGCGGAGCATCGGCGCCGAGTTCCCCCGCCATCTTCATCACCAGATTGCCGCCCATCGAGTAGCCCGCAAAGAAAATCTCGGGCACGCCGTCCTGCTGGACGAGCTCGTTGAGCACCGCGCGATAGTCTCCGGATAGCCCCGAGTTATAGAGCGTCGGCGAGAGGCGCTCGGACGCGCCGCAATTGCGTTGATTCATTCGCACGACGCTGAAGCCGGCGCGAAACGCTTTTTCAGCCAAACCGAGCATGTTTCCGGATTCGCTCGATCCCTCAAGGCCGTGCACAAGCACCAGCGCCGGGCGTTCGCGTCGAGCCGGTTGCCAGTGCACCAGGCCGAGCAAGCGAATCCCCGGCGCGACCTCGAATTCGCGCGCCTCCGCGGGCGACAAATCCGGATAGCGGCGGCGCAAGAACGCGGCCACAATCGTCATGGCATGCGCGTTGCGCAACAGCGGATGAGGCTCGAATGGTCGCATCTGCGAGAGCGCCTATCATACTCGACCCCAGCCAATTTGGCCGTCGTGTGGAAGCGCGCGGGCGCGCCGCAATTTGAATTCATCCCGTTCCGGCCTGCATAATTCTCATAGCGAGGAAACCAAATGAACGAACTGAGCGAAAAGTTGAGAGCCGCGGTCGAAACAGCGGAGCCACGGCTTCGCGCAATCACCGAATCTGAAAGCGCGAAGCCCATATTGGCCGGTGGATGGTCGCGCAAACAGGTGATCGGGCATTTGATCGATTCAGCGTCAAACAATCACCAACGCTTCGTTCGCGCTTCTCTGCAACCATCCTTGGAGTTCCCCGCTTACGATCCAGATGGCTGCGTGGGCGTGCAAGCCGTGCAAGAGGCCGGTTGGCCGGCGCTGGTCGCACTATGGGCCGCTTACAATCGTTACCTGGCGCACGTGATCGCGCACTTGCCCGCGGCCAAGCTGAAAACGGTCTGCCGCATCGGGACCAACGAGCCGGTCACCCTTGAATTCCTCGCGACGGATTATTTGACTCATCTGCTGCATCACCTGCGCCAAATTGGCGCCGCCGATTCGCTCTAGCGCTTTGCCTCGCAGCGCCGCTCGCTTGACCTCGCGTGCCGCGCATCCTAGAATGTTGGCCTTGAATATCAATGGATGTGATTTCGACGGGACTCAACTAGCAGCCCAGCGGTTTGCCGCTGGGCTGAATCGTTTTTAGCGCTGTTTTTCCACGCGAAGGAGTTGTGATGCAAGGACCTATCGTCGAAGGTTTGACGTTTGACGACGTGCTTTTACTGCCGGGAAAATCCGCCGTTCTGCCCACTGAGGTGGATACGCGGACTTGGCTGACGCGCCGGATTCCGCTGAACATTCCGCTGGTTTCGGCCGCCATGGACACCGTCACGGAATCGCGCCTGGCGATCGCGCTGGCGCGCCAGGGCGGCCTCGGCTTCATCCATCGCAACATGCGCCCCGATCGGCAAGCGGAGGAAGTGGACCGCGTGAAGCGCTCAGAAAGCGGCATGATCGTGGATCCCGTGACGATTTCGCCCGAGGAAACCGTGCGCGGCGCGCTCGATCTGATGCACAAGTTTCATCTCTCAGGCCTGCCGGTGACGCGCGGCCCGCTGCTCGTCGGTATCCTCACGAACCGCGACCTGCGCTTTGAGAAGAACCTCGATCAGCCGGTGAGCGGAATCATGACCAAAGATAATCTGATCACCGTGCCCGTCGGCACCACGCTCGAAGAGGCCGAGCGCATCCTGCAAAAGCATCGCATCGAAAAACTGCTGGTGGTGGACAAGGATTTCCATCTCAAAGGCCTGATCACCGTGAAAGACATCCAGAAAAAATTGGATTACCCGGGCGCGAGCACCGATGAGCACGGCCGCTTGCGCGTGGGCGCGGCGGTCGGCGCAACGGGCGATTATCTGGAGCGCGCGGTCGAAGTCGCCCGCGCCAAAGCCGATGTGCTCGCCGTGGACACCGCGCACGGGCACACCGCGCGGGTGATGGAAGCCATCCGCTCGATCAAGCATCGCCTGCCGGACGTGCAACTCGTCGCCGGAAACGTGGCCACCTACGAAGGCGCGCGCGATCTGATCGCGCTCGGACTGGACGGCCTAAAGGTCGGCATCGGGCCCGGCTCGATTTGCACGACGCGCGTCGTTACCGGCGCGGGCGTTCCGCAGATCACCGCCATCTTGGAAGCCACGCGCGCCAGCGGAGATTCCGGTGTTCCGATCATCGCCGATGGCGGCATCAAGTATTCCGGCGACATCACCAAGGCAATCGCTGCCGGCGCCTCGGTCACGATGGTCGGCGGATTGATGGCCGGCACCGAGGAAGCGCCCGGCGAAACGATCCTCTATCAAGGCCGCACGTTCAAATCCTATCGCGGCATGGGCTCGCTCGGTGCGATGGAGGCCGGCTCGGCCGATCGCTACGCGCAGGAATTGGCGGCGCCCGGAAAATCGGTCCCAGAAGGCGTCGAAGGCCGCGTGCCGTACAAGGGCCCGCTTTCCGGACTCGTCGAACAATTGATCGGCGGCTTGAAAAGCGGAATGGGATATTGCGGAGCGGCGACTCTGCCCGAGCTTCGCGAGAAAGCGCGCTTCGTGCGTATCACATCCGCCGGACTGCGCGAAAGCCACGTTCACGACGTGATCATCACTCGCGAGGCGCCCAATTATCAGGTCGAATGATGATGTGGGCGAATCGCGCGGGAGCCTGAGGCGCCGAATCGGGTCTTGGGTCGCGGCCGTGCTTTGGGCCGCGTGGATTTTCTTTGCCTCGACCCAGGGTTTTGGCAGCGGACACACCAGCCACTTCATCATTCCCTTCCTGCACTGGCTCTTGCCATTCGCATCGCCCGCGACGCTCGATGCGCTGCACTTGGCGATCCGCAAGAGCGCCCATGTCGTCGAATATTTCATTTTGAGCGTACTGCTGTGGCACGCCATTCGCGGCGAAGGCCGGCAATGGCAATTTCGCTGGGCGCTGCTAGCCGTCCTGATCGCGGCAGCGTACGGCGCCACCGACGAATTCCATCAGATCTTCGTCCCCGGCCGCGGCGCATCCGTGCATGACGTGCTGATCGATACCTGCGGTGCGATCCTCGCACAATTTGTTGTGTGGCTCTGGGTGCGACGCCGTCAGCAAATCGCGCGCTAAATAAAGAAGGCCGCCTCGAGATCGAGACGGCCTTGGCGATGCGATCATTCGCTCGCGTTCAGGTTTTCTTCTTCAGGCTTTCTTCAGCCCTTCTTCGACGCCTTCTGGCGGTTCGGCCTGCTCGGGTAGCGCTTCCTTCCCCGTCTTTTCCTTCTTCTCTTTCTTGCGAAGCTTCGAGCCGAGCAATTCCAGGATGGCCACGCTCGCACCGTCTCCCACGCGAAAGCCGGCATGGATAATCCGCGTGTAACCGCCCGCGCGATCCGAAAAACGCGGCGCGATATCGGCGAAAAGCTTCTTGGTCGCCACCGGCGTCATCAGATAGGCCGCCGCCTGGCGCCGCGCCTGCAGCGTATCGCGCTTGCCGAGCGTGATCATCTGCTCAACCAGTGGACGCGCTGCCTTGGCGCGAGTCAGGGTGGTGGTGATGCGCTCACGCTCGATGACGTTGGTCACCAAGTTGCGCAGCGTGGCCCGGCGATGCGCCGGTTGACGCCCGAGTTTCGAGCCTTGGTTTCGGTGTCGCATAGGAGGGTTGCTCGCGCGGAGTTACAGGCCCGCCGATTCCTCCGGTGTGGGCGGAGCCGTCTGGCTGGGCAGCGGCGGCCATATGATCCGTCCGTGCTCATCGAATTTCATGCCCAGGCTCAAGCCCATCTTTTGCAGGATCTCTTTGATTTCGTTCAGAGATTTCCTGCCGAAGTTCTTGGTCTTCAGCATTTCGTTTTCGCTTTTCTGCACCAGCTCGCGAATTGTTTGAATATTGGCGTTCTTCAAGCAATTGTAGGAGCGCACGGAAAGCTCCAGCTCTTCCACCGAGCGATCCAAGTGCTCCATGCGCGGATCGTTGTACGGCTCGATGGATTCCTCGCTGATTTCCGGCTGCTCTTCGAAATTGATGAAGATGCTCATGTGATCTTTCACCAGCTTCGAAGCCAGACCGATGGAATCCTGCGGCGTGATCGCGCCGTTGGTCCACACTTCCAGCGAAAGCTTTTCGTAATCGGTCATCTGGCCCAAGCGCGCCGCTTCCACCGAGTAATTCACTTTGCGCACCGGCGAGTGCACAGAATCGACGGGAATGTAACCGATGGGCAGGTCTTCGTCGAAGTTGCGGTCGGCGGCCACGTAGCCGCGCCCGTTCTTCACGCGCATCTCAAGCTGTAGCTTTCCGCCCTCGCTGACGGTCGCGATGTAAACGTTCTTGTCGAGGACCGCGAAATCCGCGTCCTCTTCGATCGCCGACGAGGTGACCACGCCCGGATTTTCGATGTTTAGATAAATCGTTTTGGGCTGATCGTTGTTCAGCTTCAGCGGCACTTGCTTCAAGTTCAGGATGATGTCGGTCGCGTCTTCCACCACGCCGGGAATCGAAGAAAATTCATGCAGCACGCCTTCGATCTTCACGGCCGTGATCGCCGCACCCTCAATCGAGCTGAGCAGCGCCCGCCGCAGCGAATTGCCCACGGTGGTGCCCCAGCCGCGCTCAAAGGGCTGCGCCGAAAACTTCCCGTACTTGTCGGTCAGCGACTCAAGTTCCGCAGCCAACCTCTTTGGTTTCTGAAAACCTTTCCACATCGTTCGCGTCCTTCCTCCCCGCCGAGGCAGGGCCGAAAACTTGTCAAGAATCTTTCGCGCCGCCGGCTACTTCGAGTACAACTCGACGATCAACTGTTCGGTGATCGGCGGCGTCTGCACGTTTTCACGCTTGGGCAAAGCAACCACGCGCGCCTTGAAATTTTCGCGGTCTTGCTCCAGCCACGGCACGCCGCTCTGGCTCTGTGCGACGTTCCGCGCTTCCAGGATCATGGCGTTTTGATGCATGTCCGGCCGCAGCCCGATCTCTTCGCCCACGCTCACCAGGTACGATGGGATGTTCACTTTCTTACCGTTCACCAGGACGTGCCCGTGCAGCACGAGCTGCCGCCCTTGCGAGCGCGAGCTGGCAATCCCCATGCGCCACACCGCGTTGTCCAGGCGCCGCTCCAGCATCACGATCAGGTTTTCGCCTGTGGGGCCTTGCATGCGCTCGGCCTTCTCAAAATAGTTGCGGAATTGCCGCTCCAGCAGGCCGTAGGTGCGCTTCACCTTTTGCTTTTCGCGCAACTGCAGACCGTAGCCGACCAGCTTCTTCGCGCGCCGCGATTGGCCGTGCTGCCCCGGAACGAAGTTGCGCTTCTCGATCGCGCACTTCTCCGTGAAGCAACGCAAGCCTTTCAAAAATAGCTTCTGCCCTTCGCGACGGCAGAGCCTGCAAACCGCTTCTCGATGTCTTGCCAACGACGTCTCTCCTTTTGCTTCTGCTTCTAAAATTCAGCCGCGCGCTTCAAACGCGCCGGCGCTTGGGCGGACGGCATCCGTTGTGCGGAATGGGCGTCACGTCCTTGATGTGCACGATGTGCAGCCCAGCCGCCGCCAGTGCGCGGACCGCCGATTCGCGCCCCGACCCCGGCCCCTTCAAACGCACCTCAATGCTCTTCATGCCGTACTGATCGCGCGCCACGCCCGCCGCGGTGATGGAAGCCTGCTGCGCGGCGTACGGCGTGCCCTTGCGCGAGCCCTTGAAACCGATCGAGCCCGCCGATGACCAGCAAACCGCGCGGCCGTCGGGACCGCAGATCGTCACGATCGTGTTGTTGAACGTGGCCTGGATGTGTGCCACGCCGTGCGGCACCACGCGCCGCTCGCGCTTCTTCTTGAACTCTTTCTTGCGCTTGGCAGACTTCGCCGCTGCTCCTGCTGGCGGAGCTGCGGCGTCCGGCACTTGATCTTTGGCCACTTCGTTCCCCTCTCCTGCGAATCTTGACGGCTACTTCCTCGCGGCGACCTTCTTCTTCGCGGCCACAGCGCCCTTGCGCGGACCTTTGCGCGTCCGTGCGTTGGTGTGCGTGCGCTGTCCGCGCACCGGCAAATTGCGCCGGTGACGCAGGCCGCGGTAGCATTGAATTTCAATCAGCCGGCGAATGTTCATCTGGATCTCCTTGCGGAGATCGCCTTCCACGCGGCCTTCGGATTCAATCGCCTGGCGCAGCCGATTGACTTCTTCCTCGGTCAGGTCCTTGATTTTTTTCGTCACTTCGACATTGGCCTTTTCGCACAGCTTGCGCGCGCGTTGCTGGCCGATGCCGTAAATCGAGGTCAGACCCACCCATAGCCGCTTCTGCGGTGGCAAGTCGACGCCTGCGATACGAGCCATTGACGATTCCTCCCGATTCCCTTCTTAACCCTGGCGCTGCTTGTGCTTCGGATTGACGCAGATCACGCGCACAACTCCGCGCCGGTGAATCACCTTGCACTTATCGCAAATCTTTTTTACCGACGATCTTACTTTCATCGCTGCTCTCCCGCGCCGCTCACTTGTACCGGTAAACGATGCGCCCTCGCGTCAAATCGTACGGCGAAAGCTCGACGGCGACTTTGTCCCCCGCCAGAATCCTGATGAAATTCTTGCGCATCTTGCCGGAAATGTGCGCCAGCACCTTGTGCTTGTTCTCCAGTTGCACGCGAAACATCGCGTTCGGCAAAGGCTCGATCACCGTGGCCATCACTTCGATGGCGTCCTCTTTCGGATTCGAGGCATCAAGCTTCGGTTTATCGGGCGGCCGCTGTTTTCTCATAGTTGTGTAATGTTCCTCATCACCACACTGGCCCGGTCGCTTCGCGCGGCCGCGTCAAGATCCACGGACCGTCGGCAGTCACCGCGACGGTATGCTCGAAATGCGCCGAATAGCTGCCGTCCAACGTCACGGCCGTCCAGCGATCCTCCAGGACCCTCACATCCGCTTTGCCCGCGTTGACCATCGGCTCGATCGCGAAGACCATGCCTTCTTGCAGCTTCGGCCCTTTGCCCGCGTCGCCGTAATTCGGCACGTTCGGCTCTTCGTGCATTCGCGTTCCGATTCCGTGCCCCACAAATTCGCGCACGATCGAAAACCCGTGCCCTTCCACCCATTCCTGCACCGACGATGAAACTTCGCCCAAGCGGTGCCCGGGCCGAACCTTGTCAATCGCGTTGCCCAGCGCGACGCGCGTCACATCCAGCAACTTTTCCAGCTCCGGGCGAATCGCGCCGACCGGAACTGTCAGCGCCGCATCTCCGTAATACCCATCGAGCTCGACGCCGAAATCCAGCGACACAATGTCTCCTGCGCGCAGCCGCCGGTCGGACGGAATCCCGTGGACCACTTGCTCGTTCAACGAAGTGCACAGCGACGCCGGATACCCGCGATAATTCTTAAATGCCGGCCGCGCGCCCTGCTCGATGGCTCGGCGTTCCGCGAATTGATCCAGCTCCATCGTCGTAATCCCCGGCTCCACCATGCGCCTCAGCGAATCGAGCACGTCCCACACGATCAGCCCCGCTCGATGCATCGTTTCCAGTTCCGACGGAGACTTGCAAACAATCATCTCAAGCCGCCCGCGTCAGAATCCCCACGAGGCTTGCGGTCACCGCATCCGGCGCGGCATCCGCATCCACGTCCGTCAGCACGCCTTGCTGCTCGTAATATTCCACCAGCACCTTGGTCCGCTTCCGATACGCGTCCAATCGCGGCCTCACTACTTCTTCGCGATCGTCGGGCCGCGCAATCAATTCCCCGCCGTCGTTGTCGCAGCGGCCCGGCGCCTTCGGCGGCCGCTCGTAGACGTTGTAAATCTCGCCGTGCACCGCGCAAATCCTGCGGCCCGTCAACCGCTGCAACAAGTGGTTGGGATCAACCACAAAATGCAGCACCACGGGCCGGCCGAATCCACATCGCTTCAAAACTTCGCCCAGCGCTTCGGCCTGCGGAATCGTGCGCGGAAAGCCATCGAGCACGAAACCTTTGCTGCAATCCCCCATCGAAACTCGGTGCTCCACCATGCCCAACACAATTTCGTCGGGCACCAACTCGCCGCGTTCCATCAGCGGCTTGGCCTTTTGCCCCAATTCGGTTCCGGCGGCGATTTCGACGCGTAACATATCGCCGGTCGAAAGCTGCGGCACCGAAAATCGCTCCGCCAATCGCCGCGCCTGCGTTCCTTTGCCCGCTCCAGGAGGCCCCAAAAGAATGATGGCGCGGTTCGGGATCGGAAGCTCGTTTCCGGGCTTCAGATCAGCCATACCGCCGGCTCCGCAGTCTGCCTTTCTTGACGAATCCTTCGTAATTCCGCATCACCAGCTGCGATTCGATCTGCTGCACCGTGTCCATCGCCACGCCCACGACGATCAGCAGCGAAGTGCCGCCGAAATAAAACGTGATGTTCAATCCTTCCAGCACGAACCGCCACATGTGATTGTCAAACCACGCGCCGACGGCTCCGGGCAAGTGCTGCAAATGAATTCCTGAGATCATCCACTCCGGCAACAAGCACACCGCCGCCAAATACACGCCGCCAACAAACGTCAGCCTGCGCAAAATCCAGTCGATGTGTTCGGAGGTGTTGCGCCCCGGCCGAATGCCGGGAATGAATCCTCCGTACTTGCGCATGTTGTCGGCCAGCTCCGTCGGATTGAACACGATGCCGACGTAAAAAAATGCGAACACGATGATCAGTACAACGTACACCAGCGTGTACAACGGCTCGCCCCACTTCAGCGCGCCCGCGAATTTGTCGATCACGACCGACTTCTTGTTGAAAAACAGATCGAGCGTGCCGGGAAACGTCAGTAGTGAACTCGCGAAAATCGGTGGAATCACACCGCCCGAATTCACCCGCAGCGGCAAATACGTCATCTGCCCGCCCATCACCTTCCGTCCAACGACACGTTTGGCGTATTGCACCGGGATGCGCCGCTGACCGCCCTCCACAAACACGATGAAACCGATTACCATCAGCATCAACGCCAGCAAAATGAAAATCACCAGGCCGGTAAACGGTCCCCATTGCTCCGTGCGCGCCTTCCCCCACAGATCGCCCACCGCGCGCGGCAAGCCGACCACGATGCCCGCGAAAATAATCAACGACATTCCATTACCCACGCCGCGCTCGCTGATCTGCTCGCCCAGCCACATGATGAATGCCGAGCCGGTCGTGAGCGTCAGCACCGTCATCAGCGTGAAGCTCCAGCCCGGGTTGTACACCAGAGCCGTGCCGTTGGGGCCGCCCGTGCGCTCAAGTGTCGCTGCGATGGAAAGCGATTGCACCACGCTCAGCACGATTGTCAGGTAGCGCGTGTACTGCGTGATTTTGCGCCGGCCCAGTTCGCCTTCTTTTTGCAGCCGCTCCAGGTAAGGCCACACCACTTGCATCAACTGCAAAATAATCGACGCCGTGATGTACGGCATGATGCCCAGGGCGAAAATCGTCAGCCGGCGGAAATTGCCGCCGCTGAACAAGTCGATGATACCGAGCACCGAACCTTGGTTCTGGCTGAAAAGCTGTTGCAGTACATCGGTGTTGATCCCCGGCGTCGGCAAAAATGCGCCCAGCCGGTACACCGCAAGCATCGCCAATGTAAATAGCAGCCGCTTCCGCAGGTCCGGAATGCGGAACATATTGGCGCAGGCTTGGAAAAACTGGTTCATTACAGGACCTCGGCCTTCCCTCCGGCCTTGGCGATCTTGTCCGCGGCCGATTTACTGAAGGCGTGCGCGCGCACTGTCAGGCCCGGCGTCAAATCGCCGTCACCCAGAACCTTAATGCTCGATGTTTTCCCGCGCACCAGACCGGCTGCGCGCAAAAGCTCGGGTGTCACCACTTCGCCGGCGTCAAATGCATTCAGGCTGCTCACGTTCACCACCGAATAGATCGTTCCGAAGTGGCTGTGGAAGCCGCGCTTGGGCATGCGCCGGTGCAGCGGCATCTGCCCGCCCTCAAATCCCGGGCGCTGCGAAAATCCCTTGCGCGAGCGCTGACCCTTGTTGCCTTTGCCGGCTGTCCTGCCAAGCTTTGAACCCATGCCGCGGCCGACGCGCACTTTGCGGTGGCGCGAGCCATGCGGCGGATGCAGATTCGAGAGTTTCACGCTCATTATTACGATTCCCCTATTCGAGCCTAGTCGACGACGACCACGAGATGCCGCACCTTATGAATCATTCCGCGAATCGACGGCGTATCTTCGCGCTCCACCACTTGCTGCATACGGCGAAATCCCAATCCGCGAATGGCCTGGCGCATCGGCCGAGGACACCCGATGAAGCTGACCACCCACTTGATTTTCACCGTACCGGTTTTCGCTTTGGCCATCGCGTGTGCCTCGTTCCGGCGCTGCTTACGCCAGCTCCTCGACCGTCTTCGAGCGATTTTCCGCCACTTTGTCGATGTCCTTCAGGCGCAACAGCGCGTCGAACGTCGCTTTCACCACGTTGTGCGGATTTGACGTGCCCAGCGATTTCGTCAGCACGTTGCGAATCCCGGCGACTTCCATCACCGCGCGCACAGGCCCGCCGGCGATGATCCCGGTGCCGTCCGGAGCGGGCTTCAGCAGCACTTGCCCCGAGCCGTACAAGCCGATCACCTGATGCGGAATCGTCGAACCCTTCAGATTCACGCCCAGCAAATTCTTCTTGGCCTGCTCGATCGCTTTACGAATCGCCATGGGCACTTCGCGCGCCTTGCCCATTCCGAATCCCGCGTGGCCTTGCTGATCGCCCACCACCACCAGCGCGGAAAAACTCAGGTTCTTGCCGCCCTTCACTACTTTGGTGACGCGTTGGATCGAAACCACCTGATCCTTCAAATTGTTGACACTGACCTCGATGGGCCGCCGAACCGATAGGGACTCGCGTAGGTTGTGTTTGGACATGATCCTTAGAATTTCAACCCCGCTTCTCGCGCCGCCGCTGCCAGCGCGGCGATCCTGCCGTGATATTTGTAGCCGCCGCGATCGAATACCACCAACTCGATTCCCGCCGCGCGCGCTCGCTCGGCGATCTTGCGCCCGATGAACTTCGCCGCCTCCAGATTGCCGCCGGTCTTAAGCTCTTTGCGCGTCTCTTTGTCGATCGAACTGGCCGCTGCCAACGTGCGCCCGGTCTGATCGTCGATCACCTGCGCGTAAATGTGTCCGAGCGAACGATACACCGAAAGCCGCGGCCGCTGCGTAGTGCCGTCAACGCGCACGCGCACGCGGCGATGAATCCTCTGGCGATGCAGGTTCCGCGAAAGTTTCCGAACTGGTTGCAATGCCACGTCGAATCTCCTTATCGATCGGGCCTAAGCGCCCGTCTTGGCCGCTCCGGCCTTTCCGGCCTTCTTCTTCAATCGCTCGCCTGTCAGACGAATGCCCTTCTGCTTGTACGGGTCCGGCGGACGCAGCGCGCGAATGTCGGCGGCCACTTGCCCGACGCGCGCGCGGTCCGCTCCCGAAACCGCAAGATGCGTTTGCTTCTCCACCGTGATGTTGATGCCCGGCGGAATCGTGAACTCGATCGGGTGCGAATAGCCCAGGCTGAAGTTCACGAATGTGCCCTTCAATTCCGCGCGGTAGCCGACGCCCACGATGTCCAGCTCCTTCTGAAATCCCTTGGTGACGCCTTGCACAGCGTTGGCCACCAGCGCCCGCGCCAATCCGTGCAGCGCGCGCTGTTCTTCGGTTTGCCGCAACGCGTGCAACTCCGTGCCCTTTTGCTCGAAGGTGATGCCGCCGGGCACAGTAACCGCCAGTTTGCCCTTTGGGCCTTGCACTTCGACGGTCCCCGGCTGAATCTGCACCTTCACGCCGACGGGAATCGCAATCGGTTGTTTGCCTATGCGCGACATTGTTTTCTACCAGACCTCGCAAAGCATTTCGCCGCCCACGCGCGCTTTACGCGCCGCGCGGCCGGTCATCAGTCCCTTGGGCGTCGTCAATATGTTGATGCCCATGCCGCCCACCACTTGCCGAATCTCCGACGCGCCGGAGTAGCGCCGGCTGCCGGGGCGCGAAACGCGCCGCAGATCCGTGATCACGCTGCGCCGGTCGGTTGTGTATTTCAGAAAAACGCGCAGCGTGCGCCGCGTCTTGTTCTCTTCCACCAGCTTGTAAGTCGAAATGTAGCCTTCTTCCTTCAGAATCCGCGCAATCTCCACCTTCATGCGCGAAGCCGGCACGTCCACGCGGGCGTGCTTGGCGCGCACGGCGTTGCGGATGCGCGTGAGCAAATCGGCGATCGGATCGGTTTGCATCTTTACCAGCTCGCTTTCACAACGCCGGGGATTTCACCCTTCAGCGCGAAGCCGCGGAAACAGATGCGGCACATCTGAAACTTGCGCAGATAGCCGCGCGGCCGGCCGCAAACGCGGCAACGGTTGCGCACGCGAACCTTGAACTTCGGCTTTCTGCGCATCTTCGCGAATTGAGACTGTCGCGCCATCGATTCTCCCCTTAGCTGCGCAGCGGCACGCCCAACAGGCGCAGCAGCTCGCGGCCTTCCTCGTCGTTTCGCGCGGTGGTGGTCAGAGTGATGTTCATCCCCTTGATTTTGTCCACGCGCGTGTAATCAATCTCCGGAAACACCAACTGGTCCTTCAGGCCCAGCGTGTAATTGCCGCGGCCGTCGAATGCATTCGGCGAAAGCCCCTTGAAGTCGCGCACGCGCGGCAGCACTACGTTGCACAGCCGGTCCAGGAACTCGTACATCCGCTCGCCGCGCAGCGTCACGCAGCAACCGATCGGCATGCCGCGGCGAATTTTGAAATTCGCGATCGACTTTTTGGCGCGCGTGATCACCGCTCGCTGCCCGGTGATCTGCCCTAGCTCCAGCGCCGCCACGTCCAGCAGCTTCACGTTCTGGCTGGCTTCGCCCAAGCCGATGTTCACCACCACCTTCGACACTTTCGGCACGGCCATCGGATTCTTGAAATTGAAGCGCTTCATCAACGCCGGTACGACGTCGGTGCGATAGCGCTGGTTCAATCGGCTGATCATCTCGTCTGGTCCCCTGCTCTGTGTTTCAAATCTTTATTCTTCTTCTCAAGTACTACTTCTCGAGTGTCGTTCCACAGCGCCGGCAGACGCGCGCCGCGGTTCCGTCGGGCAAATCCTTGTGGCCGATGCGCGCGTGCTTATTGCACGACGGGCAAACGATCATCACGTTGGAGATGGCAAGCGATGCTTCGCGCTCCAGCACGCCGCCCTTGATGTTCTTCTGTGAGTTGGCCCGCGTGGCGCGCTTGATGATGTTGGCATGCTCCACGGTGATGCGCCGGCGCCGTGCGTCCACATCCAGCACGCGGCCTTCTTTTCCTTTGTCGCGCCCGGCCGTTACGCGCACGTGATCGCCCTTACGCAGTCCCGCGGTCGTCGGTGTCGGTATGATCTTGCTCATCTCTGTTTACCTAACCTCCGTTTACCCAACCCTCGTTGTACAGCCCTCACCAAACTTCCGGCGCCAACGAAACGATCTTCGCGAATTTCTTTCCGCGCAGTTCGCGCGCCACCGGCCCAAACACGCGCGTGCCCACCGGTTCGTTCGCGTCGTTGATCAGCACCGCCGCATTGTCGTCAAAGCGGATATAAGTGCCGTCTCTGCGGCGATGCTCTTTGCGCGTGCGCACCACTACGGCGCGCACCACCTTACCCTTCTTAATTGGGCTGTCCGGCGCCGCTTCCTTCACCGAAGCGGTGATCACGTCGCCCAACCCGGCGCGGCTTCCGGCGTCTCCGCCGAGCGGCAAAATGCACATCAGCCGGCGCGCACCGGAATTGTCAGCCACCGTCAACCAACTTCGCATCTGAACCATTGCCCGCTCCTAACCCGATCCCGTCGATTGCTGCGTTGCCCGGCGCTACGCGGCTCTGTTTTTCCGCGCGATCACTTCCGCCAGCCGCCAGCGCTTCAGCTTGGACAACGGCCGCGTCGATACAATGCGCACTCGATCGCCCACCCGCGCTTCACCCTCTTCATCGTGCGCGTAAAATTTCTTGGTCTTCTTGATCACCCGCTGATAAATGCGGTGCCGCACCAGCCGCGCGACCCTCACCACGATGGTCTTCTGCATCTTCGCGCTGGTGACGATGCCGATCAGCTCCTGGCGCGGCCGGCGAGCCGGCGCGGCAGCTTCCGTCTGCGTCGTTGTTGCTTCAGTGGGCATGCGCTTCCCTCAATTCGCGTTCGCGCAAAATAGTTTTCACGCGCGCCAAATCCTTTCTTGCCAACCGCAATTTCGTCACCGCTTCCGCCTGGCCCGAAGTGATTTGAAAGCGCAGGCGAAACATCTGCTCCGCCAACTCTTTCTCGCGCGCACGCAATTCGCCGGTGTCCTGATCGTGCAATTTCTCGATTCGCTTCGGCATTAGAGGCTCCCCGCGCGGCTGACGAAGCGCGTGTGAATCGGCAGCTTGTGTGCGGCCAATTCCATTGCTTCCGTCGCCGTGGCCAAATCGACGCCCGCCATTTCAAACATCACGCGCCCGGGTTTCACCACCGCCACCCAGCGCTCCGGTGCGCCTTTGCCTTTTCCCATGCGGGTTTCCGCGGGCTTCTTGGTGAACGGCTTGTCCGGGAAAATCCGGATCCACAGTTTTCCGCCGCGCTTGATGAATCGCGTGATGGCCACGCGCGCCGCTTCAATCTGCCGATCGGTGATCCATGCCGGCTCCATAGCCTTCAACCCGTATTCGCCGAACGCCAGCGTGCCCCCGCGCCAAGCCTTTCCGGCGCGGCGGCCGCGCTGCTGTTTGCGATACTTCACTTTCTTGGGCATGAACATCGTCGTGGTCCTTGTGTTCCTTCGTTATCGTTTATCGTTCGCGCCCCGCGTCAATCCGCGGCCACCGGCTCTTTGCCCTTGCCGGCGCTCGAGCCGCGCTGGGGAATGCTTTCGCCCTGATAAATCCAGCACTTCACGCCGATCACGCCGTAGCTGGTGTTGGCCTCGGCCAAACCGTAATCGATGTCCGCGCGCAGCGTCTGCAGCGGCAATCGCCCCTGCAGATACCATTCCTTGCGCGCGATTTCCGCGCCGTTCAATCGACCCGCGACGCGCACCTTGATTCCCTTGCATCCGAAGCGCAGCGCCGAATCCACCGCCTTGCGCATCGCGCGCCGGAAAGCCACGCGCTTTTCAAGTTGCAGCGCGATGGATTCCGCCACAAGTTGCGCGTCGAGTTCCGGCCGGTGCACTTCCAGAATGTCCATGTGCACTTCGCGCTTGGTGCGCTTTTGCACTTCGGTCTTCAGCTTTTCGATTTCCGAGCCTTTGCGCCCGATAATGATTCCCGGCCGCGCGGTGTACAGCCGAATCAGCAATTTGTTCGCGGCGCGCTCGATCTCGATTGAGCTGATTCCCGCGGCCTTCAGACGCTCTTTCAATTGCCGCCGCAGCACCACGTCCTCATGCAGCAAATTGGCGTAATCGCGATCCGCGTACCATCGCGATTTCCAGGCCTTGTTGTAGCCCAGCCGAAATCCGTAGGGATGTGTCTTCTGACCCAAAGTTTCCTCCTACTTCAATTTCTTCGTCGCGCGCGCCGGCTTCTTCTTGCCCATCACCGCTTGACGCGCTTTCTTCACTGCGCCACGCACGCCCTTTTGCGATTCCGCTTCGGCCGCAGCGATCGCGGCGCGATCCTGCGCTGCAGTGTGATGCTCCGCCACGCCCACGATGATGTGGCTGGTCCGCTTCTGGTAACGAAACGCGCGGCCCATCGGCGCCGGGCGCAAGCGCTTCCATCGCGAACCTTCATTCACGAAACAGTGCGACACGAACAGTTGATCCACGTCCAGCGTCGCGCCGGCATCCTCGGCCTTGCGCTCCGCGTTGGCGATCGCGCTGCGCAGCACTTTTTCGACGTCGCGCGAAGCCCGCTTCTGCGTGTACTTCAAAATCTGCAACGCGCTCTCCGCGCGCTGCCCGCGAATCAAGTCCACCACTAGCCGCACCTTTTGCGGTGACATTCGTACGTGCTTGGCCATGGCCCGCGCTTCGATCACCGGAGCCGCGGCCGCGGCTGGCGCGTGTGTGTGTGTCGGAGGTGCCGTTGTTTCGATCGCCATCGTCTATGCCTTTGGCGCCGCTGGAGGCGCGCCTGTTCCGCCCGCTGCCGGAGCCGCACCGGCTGCTGGTGCTGCGCCGCCCGCCGGAGCCCCTGCCAGTGCCGCGGCCCTCTCGAGCGCAACCTTCACCGCGTGGCCTTTGAACGTGCGCGTCGGCGCGAATTCGCCTAGGTGGTGTCCCACCATTTGCTCGGTGACATACACCGGAATGAACTTTCGGCCGTTATGCACGGCGATCGTGTGCCCGATCATCTCGGGCAAAATCGTCGAGCGGCGCGACCACGTCTTGATAACCTTCTTTTCGTTGCGTGCGTTCAGCGCGTCCACCTTCACGCGCAGGTGGTCGTCGATGAACGGGCCTTTCTTAAGCGAACGTGGCATCTGTTTTCCTCAGCCTTCCACGTGGCGCAACTTCACCCACTGCGCGCGCCGCATTTTGCGGAAGCCGCGCACAGGTCCCGGCACGCGATGCGATACCGGGCAAAACGGGCAAACAAAACGCGTGCCTTGAGCGTTCGGCGCGCGCTCCACCGTCACCGCCCAGCCGGCTTTGCACAGCCGGTAGAGCACCACTTGCGGCGGCGCGGCAACCGCGCGCTTTGTCGCGATCTTCGTGCTCGCCGCGGGACGCGCGCGCTTGGCTCCGCGCGCTAGGCGCCGCGCCACGGCACGTCTGGTTCTGTTTCGAGTTGGGCTCATCGTGCCTTCTTTCTCGACTCGCTCGCCGCTTCATCCTTCCATTCATGCGGCCGGGCAAATCGCGTCTCTCGCTTACCAATTGCCGAAATCTTCACACTGCTACGGTTTTCGGCGCTGCACGATCACGCGATCCGCGCGCTTGCTGCGCCGCGTCTTCGCGCCCAGCGTTGGAAACGACCATGGCGTCACCGGATGATTGCCCTTCACGCGGCCTTCTCCGCCGCCGTGCGGGTGATCCACGGGATTCATCGCCACGCCGCGCACTGTCGGCCTCACTCCGTGCCAGCGCGTGCGCCCCGCTTTGCCGTACGTCACGTTCTCATGATCGAGATTGCCCACTTGCCCGATCGTGGCCATGCAATCCAATCCGAATTTCCGAACCTCGCCCGACGGCAGTTTTACCAGCGCGATATCGCCCTCTTTCGAGAGCAATTGCGCCGATCCGCCGGCCGAGCGCACCACTTGCGCGCCCTTGCCCGGATACAGTTCCAGGTTGTGAACCTGCGTGCCGGGCGGAATGAACCGGATCGGCATCGCGTTGCCCGGCAGAATGTCCGCGCCTTCGCCGGTTGAAACCGTCATGCCAACCTCAAGCCCCACCGGATGCAAAATGTAGCGCTTCTCGCCGTCCGCATAGTGCAGCAGAGCGAGGCGCGCCGAACGGTTCGGGTCGTATTCAATCGACGCCACTTTCGCCGGAATGCCTTTTTTCTCGCGCCGGAAATCGACCGCGCGGTATTGCTGCTTGTGTCCGCCGCCGCGGTGCCACATGGTGATTTCGCCGTGCGCGTTGCGTCCGCCGGTGCGCTGCTTCGGTTCGAGCAGCGACTTTTCCGGCGTCTGCTTGGTGATCTCGCTCTTATCGAGCATCGTCAAGAAGCGCCGCGACGCCGTGTAGGGCCGAAAAGTTTTTAACGCCATGGTGGTTCGCCTCTCCCGCGACTACGAGGTCTCGCCGTACTCGATCATTTTTTCGCCCGGCTTCAACTTTACGTACGCCTTTTTCCAATCGCGCCGGTGACCGCCGGAGCGGCCGCGCCGCCGGAATTTGCCGTGAAAAATCGCCGTGCGCACTTCGGCCACTTTCACTTGAAACACTTTTTGCACCGCTTCTTTGATCTGCGTCTTGGTCGCGGCTTTCGCAACCTCGAACACCGCGGTGTGCTGCGTCTCTCTCACACCGAGACCCTTCTCGGTGATGATCGGCCGCCGAATGATTTCATAAATCGAAAGCGCCATGTGCTGTCCTTGTCGAAGCGTCGCTTCGCGGGAGAATTACTTCCCGCCCTTGCCTTTTCCTTTGCCGCTGGTTTTGCTCGGCGCCTTGGCTCGTTTCGCCGGAGCCTTCTTCGCGGCTGCGGCCTTCGCCGGGGCCTTCTTCGCCTTTACCGTCGCGGCGGTTTCGGCGCTCTTTGCCGGCGCCGCGCTCGATTTCGCTTCAGCCGCTTGCGGCGCTGCCAAATCGATTTGCACCACTTCTTCCGCGCCTGCCGGACGCCCGCCGCCAAGCGATTGGCTCAAGCGCACAGCCGCTTGCTTCGAGAGCATCAACCGGTCGTGCCGCAACAGGTCGTACACTTCCAGACCATTCGGCGCGATCAGTTTCACACCTTCCAGATTTCGGCTGGCGCGCACCAGATTCTGATTCGCTGCCAAATCCACCAGCAGAATCTTCTTCGAGTCGCCGTCCAGTAGATCCAGCACTTGCCGGAACGCTTTGGTCTTGTGCGTTTCCAACGTCCAGGTATCCACCACCGTAACTTTTTCCGCGGCCAGTTTCGCCGAAAGCGCTGAGCGCAGCGCGCCGATGCGAATCTTCTTTGGCAGCGCATACGCGTAACTGCGTGGCGTCGGGCCGTGCACTGTGCCGCCCTTGCGCCAAATCGAGCTGCGGATTGAGCCGACGCGCGCGCGGCCTGTGCCCTTTTGCCGCCACAATTTCTTGCCGGAGCCGGCAACTTCGCCGCGCCCTTTCACCTTGTGTGTTCCCGCGCGCTGCCACGCCAGATACCAGCGCACGGTTTCGTGCAGCAGGTTCTGATTGATCCGCGCGCCAAAAACGGCGTCGGACAGTTCCACCTGCCCCACCGTTTCGCCCTTCAAATTCTTGACGTCCACTACCGGCATTGTCGTCGCGCCTTTGTTGTTTCGTCGTTCGCTTCGCGTGCTACTTCTTGGCCTTCGCCTTCGGTTCCGCCACCACAACCGGCTTCCGCGTCTTTTTCGCTTTGCGAATCATGATGCAAGTTCCATTCGGACCCGGCACCGATCCGCGCACCAGCAACAAATTCTCTTCCGCATCCACCTTCACTACTTTCAAGTTCTGCGCGGTCACCTGCGCGTTGCCCATGTGCCCCGGAAAATGCTGCCCCGGCCAAACGCGCGAAGGATACGAGCTGCCGCCGATGCCGCCCGGCGCGCGGTGAAACATCGAGCCGTGCGTTGCGTCGCCGCCGCGGAAGTGCCAGCGCTTTACGGCGCCCGCAAATCCTTTGCCCTTGCTCACGCCGGTGATGTCCACAAAATCGCCCGCAGCGAAGCGATCCACCAAAACACGATCGCCGGCCTTGGTTTCATCCGCGGAATCGTCGATGCGCACTTCGCCCAGCCGCTTGATCGGCGCCACGCCGGCCTTCTTGAAGTGGCCGGTCATCGCCTTATTGACGCGCTGCGGCTTGATGAATTCCACCAATCCCAGTTGCGCCGCGTCGTAACCGTCCTTCAGCTTGGTGCGCCGCTGCACCACCACGCACGGCCCGGCTTGCAGCACTGTGCAGCCAATGGCCGCGCCGTCTTCGCCGAAGACTTGTGCCATCCCCAATTTAATTCCCAGAATTCCGTTGACCGCCATGGCTGCGTTTATCTCTTTTCTCTGATCTCGTTACTGGCGTCCGCCGCGCGGCTACGATTTCACCGCGTGCTCGCGCCCGAACGCCTTGATTTCCACGTCCACACCGGGCGGCAGATCGAGCTTCATCAGCGCGTCCACCGTGTCCGGCGTGGGTTCCAAAATATCGATCAACCTCTTGTGCGTGCGCATCTCAAACTGCTCGCGCGATTTTTTGTCCACGTGCGGCGAGCGCAGCACGGTCCAGCGGTTGATGGTCGTCGGCAACGGAATCGGTCCGGCGACTTCGGCGCCGGTGCGGCGCGCCGTATCGACGATCTCCCGTGTGGATTGGTCCAGTACGCGGTGGTCGTACGCTTTCAAACGGATGCGAATTTTTTCTCCGGAGGACATAGGTTACTCGATGATCTCGGTTACGGCGCCGGCTCCAACCGTGTGGCCGCCTTCGCGAATCGCGAAGCGCAACCCCTTCTCCAGCGCCACCGGCGTGATCAACGCGATTTCCATCGCCACGTTGTCTCCCGGCATCACCATTTCCACTCCGCTCGGCAACTTCACGTCCCCGGTCACGTCCGTGGTGCGAAAATAGAATTGCGGCCGGTAGCCCGTGAAAAACGGCGTGTGCCGCCCGCCTTCTTCCTTCGTCAACACGTACGCTTCCGCCTTGAACTTCGTGTGCGGCGTGATCGATCCCGGCTTGCAGATCACCTGTCCGCGTTCCACTTCTTCCTTCTCCGTCCCGCGCAGCAGCAACCCTACGTTGTCGCCCGCCATGCCTTCGTCCAGCAACTTCCGGAACATTTCAATGCCCGTCACCACCCGCTTCATCGTCGGCCGGAAGCCCACAATCTCAATTTCTTCCCCGACCTTCACCTTCCCGCGCTCCACCCTCCCCGTCACCACCGTCCCGCGTCCCGAAATCGAAAAGATATCTTCGATCGGCATCGCGAACGGCTTATCCACATCGCGCACCGGCAGCGGTATCCCCTTGTCCACCGCCTCCATCAATTCCAGAATGTTCTTCTCCCACTTCTCTTCCCCGTTCAACGCGCCCAAAGCCGATCCGCGTATCACCGGAATCGTGTCGCCCGGATATTGATAGCTCTTCAGCAGTTCGCGCACTTCCAACTCAACCAACTCCAACAGCTCCGGATCTTCCACCGCGTCGCACTTGTTCAAGAACACCACGATCGCCGGCACGCCCACTTGCCGCGCCAACAGAATGTGCTCGCGCGTCTGCGGCATCGGTCCGTCCGTCGCCGCCACCACCAGGATCGCGCCGTCCATCTGCGCCGCGCCCGTGATCATGTTCTTGATGTAGTCCGCGTGCCCCGGGCAATCGATGTGCGCGTAGTGACGATTCGCAGTCTCGTACTCCACGTGCGCCACCGCGATCGTGATCCCGCGCTCGCGCTCTTCCGGCGCGTTGTCGATCGAATCGAACGCCCGGAATTGCACCTTCGGGTTGTTCTTCGCCAGCACTTTCGTGATCGCGGCCGTAAGCGTCGTCTTGCCGTGATCGATGTGCCCGATCGTCCCGATATTTACGTGCGGCTTACTGCGCTCAAACTTTTCCTTCGCCATCG